>Ga0315315_10000045_pt1 | contig 92459 bp, 73 predicted proteins | sample M140m3416metaG_FD_203699 | JGI IMG/M metagenome (GOLD analysis project Ga0315315, IMG submission 203699) | Ammonia-oxidizing marine archaeal communities from Monterey Bay, California, United States - M1 40m 3416 | ecosystem: Environmental > Aquatic > Marine > Intertidal zone | place: USA...
CTGCTCATGTGCTAAAAAGCCTTAGATTTGCGTACTACAGAAGCATCTTGGCCCGCGAAGACCACGAGCTCCTCCCGCTTCATTTGATCCATGGGATTTGTTTTACGTGTGGTCTTACTACTTCTTCTGTTTCTCTTAATTCTTTTTATAATTCTCTTTTTTTCTTATAGTAAATAAGAATTAATAAGCCATGCAAAGAGACGCCAACAATGACGTGAGGAGGTTTCAGCTCAAATATGCACTGCACTTGAAAACAAAGGCTTTTATGGACAAAAAAATCTCATAAATTTACTGTAAAACATATAAAAATCAGGTAAATTAAGGGGTCCCCAGAGTGGTTGGCAAAGATGCCTGGGTTTCCGATTTTTCTTTTGCCTCGTTTTCCACAAACAGTCTCTTTCACATGAATTTGCGATGTACACGTGAACCGCTCTTGGCGGCTCTCCAAACAGCAGCGGTTGTCGTACCGACACGGTCAACGCGACCAGTTTTAACAAATGTAAAACTTGATGTTGAAGGTTCAACAGCTGTGCTTTCAGCAACGGATTTGGAAATAGGTATCCGTACTGAAATCGAAGGAGTTGAAACAACAGCTGCAGGAAGTGTCCTGCTACCAAGCGCTCGCTTAATGGCAATTATTCGGGAAAGTCCACCAGGAACAACATTCGAGATCGAATCTGATGGTAATGCGACGGTTGTAAAAGCCGCACGAAGTCAGTTTCGTTTGCCAGCAGAAGATCCAATTGAATTTCCATCTGTCGCAACGTTTCCTGCGGATGCTTGCTTCGAACTTTCGACACCATTGGTTCGTGAACTTGTCCGCAGGACTGTCTTTGCGACTGACAATGAATCAAGTCGCTATGCACTTGGAGGAGTTCTTCTTGAGTTAACAGACGACACGGTCGTAGCTGTCGGGACAGACGGTCGCCGTTTGGCTAAAATGGAAGGTCCGTCATCAATTCAAGGTGGCGAACTGCCAGCGACACAACCAATTGTTCCGGCGAGAGCAATGCAACTCATTGAGCGAAGTCTTGGTGATGCAGAGACACCGGTTAAACTAGCTGTACAGGGTAGTGATGTTCTGATTCACACAGGTCATACAACGATATCCGCCCGTCTTGTTGAAGGAAGATTTCCGCGATGGAGAGATGTTTTTCCGGATCGTCCAGATGCTATTCGGATTAAAGTTGTCGCGGGTCCTCTTCTTTCAGCAGTACGACAAGCAGCTATTGTTACAAGCGAACAGTCCAAGGGAGTTGATTTCGGATTTGAGTCCGGTCAGCTTGTTCTTGCGGGTCAGTCAGCAGAAAGTGGACAAAGTCGTGTTGAGATGCCGCTAGACTACAGTGGCGATACGGTAGAGATTAAATTGGACCCTCGTTTTGTGAGTGAATTCCTTCGCGTCCTCGATCCTGCAACATCTCTCGATATTGAAATCACAGATGGCCAGAGTGCATGTGTCTGTCGAACTGAGGACGGGTATGGGTACTGTGTCATGCCGTTGGCAGCAGATTAGTACTGGTTGTGCAAAGAAAATACTATAGTGCCTTTTGCGAACTCGCATTGGAACACCAAACGAATGACTGACCCAAGAACTCTCGGAAATGTGCTGTCACGGTTGATGGCCAGGACTGGTTACGATCGAGAGCAAGGAAGTGACGCGTTGCGTTCTGCTTGGGAAAGTGTTGCGCCGGAGAGTCTACGAGGTAGTTCACAAGCAGGTGTTGTCCGAAGAGGAGTTCTCGAAGTTTTTGTAACGCACTCGGCACTTGTTCAGGAAATGGGATTCCACAAACGTGAAGCCATTCGAAAACTCCAGTCGCTCTTACCATCTGAGGGAATCACTGATATCCGTTGTCGTCTCCTTATCGAAGCTGGTCAAAAGTAGCGTTAAAATGTATTTAATGAATAAAATCATTTGTTCAAAAAATTGTAATTCAAATCACTCAATTGTTTCTTGAAAGGTGTCCATGGCTGAATCAGCACCATCCCCAGCAGAAGAATCATCAGAAGCAGGGTACTCAAGTACTGACTTGAAACATCTTTCTGATCGTGAACATGTGCGTGAGCGGTTTGGTATGTATATCGGTGACAATACGTCACGTGGATTACACCACTTGGTATACGAAGTTGTTGATAATTCAATTGATGAGTGCATGGCTGAATATGCTCACCGGGTATCAGTAACAGTCAATGTTGATGGTAGTTTGACTGTCGAAGATGACGGACGAGGCATCCCAACTGGTATTCATGAGCAGCTTTCAGAAGAGATGGATCGAGAAGTCTCGACTCTTGAAGGCGTCATGACAGTTTTGAAATTCGGGGGAAAATTCGATAAGGGGGCATATCAGACATCCGGCGGCCTTCACGGCGTTGGGGTGACGGTCGTTAATTTTCTTTCTGAGTGGTGTGAAGTTGAAGTTTCACGAGACGGACACGTATGGCAGCAGGAATATCAGCGAGGGGAGCCCACTGGAATTGTTCGCAAGATGGGAACAGCCACTGCGACAGGAACAAAAACCACATTTAAACCAGATCCCCAGATATTTCCACAAACAAAGTTTTCTTGGGATGTTCTTGCACGTCGTCTACAGGAATTGGCCTTCCTTAACTCTGGCGTGAAAATAATTTTCACGGATGCATCGAGTGGACAGACTGAGGAATATTATTATGAACGGGGAGTTGAAGAATTTATCGAGTGGCTGAATCGATCAAGTGAATCTGTGCATCCGGACGTTATTTGGTTGAAAGGTGAGGCAGAGGGTGTTTCGTGGGATATTGCACTCCAATACACCGGTGATTTTACTGAAAATGTGCATAGCTACGTGAATAATATTTCTACAAATGAAGGTGGAACGCACGTTTCTGGTTTTCGCTCAGCACTCACTCGAAGTTTGAATTCGTATGGGAAAAAAACAGGTATTTATAAGGATTTAATACCGACAGGTGAAGATGTTCGCGAAGGTCTTACGGCTGTCGTGAGTGTAAGAGTCCCTGAGCCACAATTTGAAGGGCAGACAAAAACGAAACTTGGAAATAGTGAAGTCGAGAGTATCATCACTTCAGCCGTAGGTGAATTTCTTGGGAAGTATCTTGAGGAACACCCTAAGAGCGCGAAAGCCATTTTGCAAAAGGGCGTCCTAGCTGCTGAAGCGCGTACTGCTGCCCAGAAAGCCAGGGCATTACTCCGTGAACGAAAGGGTGCCCTTTCCGGTGGTGGTCTACCAGGAAAACTTCGGGATTGCACGAGTAAGGATGTCGATCGATGTGAACTCTACCTGGTCGAAGGTGATTCGGCTGGTGGTTCCGCCGAAGGCGGGCGACTTCGTGAATATCAGGCCATCTTGCCGCTTCGTGGAAAGATTATAAATGCGTACAAAAGTCGTGAGGATAAGGTTCTTGCTAACGAAGAAGTACGGAGTGTTATTTCGGCAATAGGCGCTGGTATTGGTCCCGAGGCTGATCTATCGAAGCGGCGGTACGATAAAGTTGTCATCATGACGGATGCAGACGTGGATGGTTCTCATATTCGCACGCTTTTGTTGACCTTCTTTTATCGACAGATGTATCAATTAGTTGTTTCTGGTCATGTTTACGTTGCGCAGCCACCGTTATTTCGTGTTCGGAATAAAAAACAGGTGTATTACGTACAAACAGAAGAAGAAATGAAGAATCAATTGCTTGACCAAGGTCTTGGAGAAGGCATTTTTCTACCAGGTGATGGTCGTGAATTGGTAGGAGAAGAGATGCAAAAACTTTGTCGAACGTTAGCTGGCTTAGAAGATGCTCTTGTTGCCCTTGAGCGTCGAGGAATTAGTTTACGTGATCATGCTGGGCGTCGGGATGCAGGGACAAAAAAGCTCCCTATGTACCATGTCTTTTTTGGTTCAGAAGAGCATTGGTTCACGAGTCGTGAGCAACTTGAAGGTTATGTAACATCAAAAGAAGAAGTAACAGGTGGTGAACTCGAAGCCGGAAAAGCCGATGAAAATAAGCCGGGTGGAGGTGGTGCAGCTGATCCAGAAGCAGCGGACCACCAACTTGTTGTAATTGATCTTCATGAGGTGCGGAGTATTAATGCTGGCCTTGCTGAGCTTGAATTAATGGGCTTTGGCATCGAGGCTCTTATGCCCGAGGATCGAACAGGTACAGAAGAGCCTCGATATCTATTGCGTCGTGGAGAGCACAAAGTAGGAATTGAAGATTTACGAGGTCTCCTCACGGCAGTGAGACGTGCTGGTGAAAAGGGCTTGTCAATTACCCGGTTTAAAGGTCTGGGTGAAATGAATGCTGAAGAACTTCGTGAAACAACTCTTGACCCTGCAAATCGAACACTCCTTCGTGTGACCATGGATGATGCAGCTGCAGCAGATGATCTTTTTCGTGTTCTTATGGGAGAGAAGGTAGAGCCTCGTCGTAAGTTTATTGAAAGGAACGCACTCGATGTTCGAAATCTTGATATTTAAGAAGACATCATTGGTTGCTGTCAAGATTTTTTAATCGAACATTTTTGATCCATACTGCATAGCCATGATCTTGAAATGCAAAGCCTCCATGCTTTGATCGCTTACCTGCGGCACCTTTATTGAGATCCGCTTGGTTTACAATTTCATCATTGATCGACACAGTAATCTGATTACTCACGCATCGAATGTGCATATGATTCCATTGGTTGGGATCGTTTGAAACGTTCTTTGTTGGTGGATGACCGGGAATAATTCCTCCGGCCGCGTGGTCGCCTAGCTCTGGTTTTTCCCACAGACTGTTTTCATAAAGCTGCACTTCTTTATGATGACGATCGGGAAGTTGAGTGAGGTCTGGGATGTGAAAATAGACCCCACTATTTTGATTGACATGCCAATCAAATTCAAATTCAAAATCAGTGACTAGGATATCTTTGAGCACGAGATAGTTTTCGTAGTTTTTCCAATGTGTGTACTCACCCTTGGGAAGGTGAATAATTTTATCATCATCTAGAATCCATGCTCCCTCTGTGACCCAGTGGTCCGAGAGATTAGTTCCTGTAAGTGCAATCCAGTCGGAGCCAAAGAGATGACTATCAATAAGAAAAAAGGTGCATGTGAAAACCAGGGCAATAAAAAATTTTCGTGTACTTGTATGTGACATGGGAATGAGTCTCTTTAGGGAAAAGGAAAATGATATTTATTGTATGTTGATACTTACATCACTTTGAACCTGTGGTGGCATGAATTGCCATGTGTCGAAAGCTGCTGCCTGGCCACAGTACGCACCATGAGCGTCCGAGATATTCCAGACTATAGCTCGATTGATTTTAAAGCGTTTCCCAGTTTTCGAAATTCTGATACCTGAATAATCATCGATATATCCATTGTTTCGCGTTCTTTTTAAAAGCTGTTCTCTCTCTGCTTGATCGATTGGCTCAGCTGTCTTGCGAGATGGTGTCTGTACAAATTCGTCCCAAGTCATCTCCCAAAGGTAGAGTGCTGCTTTATTGCCATAATTGAGGATGGGATCATCTTCAATGCCATGTGAAACGATGACACGTGGTGTGTGAAATAACGTGCGAGTTTGCTCTTCGATATTTCCGTCACGCAGAATCAGGTCTCGTCCTACAAGGGAAAAAAATGAAGTTAAGAGTCGATCGAGATGTTCAATTAAAAAAGATTCTGGCATAAGATATCGTTGCATGATGAAATATAAATAGCGTTAGTGACAATATATATTCTGAAACATCATAACGATCCGCAATAGGAGAGTGAACTAGGACCATGGACAACATGATTATTGAGCAGTTTAGAAAATTTCAGTTCTCCTTTTTTATTTTGTCGGTAGTGCTTTTGAGTCACAATGCCAATGCTCAACTGACACCAGCGTTAGTTTTTTATGATGATTTCCGCGATGGCAGTACAAAATGGGAGACAACGGATGATGCAAGCTGGACACTCACGCAGCAGAAAGGGCAATCGGTCTGGGGTCTCAATAAGCGAAAGAGTAATTACCAGCCGAAGTTTCGAAGTCCACACAACGTAGCCCTAGTTCGTGATTTACAACTTACAGAAACCGTTATTGATGTTGAAGTTAAAAGTACGCGGGATACAGGTAACCATCGTGATTGTTGCATTTTTTTTCAGTATCAAGATCCTGAACATTTCTATTATGTTCACCTCGGTGCAATTCCGGATTCTCACAGCGGACAGATTATGATTGTAAATGGAGCAGCCCGTCGTGCACTGACTACAAACAAAAATCCCGTTCCATGGGATGATCAATGGCACCAAGTAAGACTTGAACGAGACCCTTCGAGTGGCAGAATAGCAGTCTTCTTTGATGATTTAAAAAAACCACTTATGCAGGTACACGATAAAACGTTTCTGTCAGGTCGAGTTGGCATTGGTTCATTTGATGATATGAATGATTTCACAAATGTGAATATTTATGGAAAGAGAGCGAGTACGAAACGTTAGTCTTGCGAATGCATTGCTCCTGATGTGAAATACGATGGTAATCTATTGACCACCACTATTTTCATGAGGAGCTGCACCCGATGGCAAAGCAGTCAATCGCCGACCTTAATCTTGATGGTAAGACCGTTCTTGTTCGTGTTGATTTCAACGTTCCTCAGGATAAAAACGGAGTAATTACGGATGATCGTAGAATTCGTATGGCGATCCCAACGATCCGATCAATTATAGATCGCGGTGGCAGGGCTATTCTCATGAGTCACCTTGGGCGTCCTAAGGGTCAGGTCAGCCCAGCTCTTTCGCTTGCCCCAGTGGCTCATCGGCTTGGTGAACTTCTTGAACAACCAGTAGTCTTGGCAAATGACACTGGTGGTCAAGATTCTACAGCAAAGTCTCAATCACTATCAGTCGGTGATGTGCTCGTTCTCGAAAATGTTCGTTTCAATCCCGGTGAGAAGAAAGGAGACGATGCTGACTATGTTGCCGGCATAGCGAATCTAGCAGATGTCTATGTCAATGATGCCTTTGGTACGTGTCACCGGACAGAAGCCAGCATGTATGCTGTTCCTAAAGCGATGAAAGAAATGGGCAAGTCTGCAGTCGTTGGCTTCCTTGTTGAGAAAGAAATTCAATATCTCTCAGATGCAGTGGGTCACCCCAAAAGACCTTTTGTTGCTATCCTTGGTGGCAAAAAAGTGAGCGATAAGATTGCTGTCATCACGAATCTTTTAAGCATCTGTGATCATATTCTGATTGGTGGCGCAATGGCCTATACCTTTTCTTTAGCACAGGGTGGTACAACAGGAGATTCACTTGTTGAACAGGACAAACTCGAACTAGCGAAGCAACTCTTACAGGACGGAGGAGACAAACTTGTTCTTCCGGTTGATACACATTGCGCAGATGATTTCTCATCGGATGCCAATAAAGAAATCGTGAAAGCTGGTGAAATTAGAGATGGCTTTGAAGGCCTCGATATTGGTCCAGAAACTGCCCAGCGGTACGCGAAAATTATTCAAGGTGCAGGAACCGTGGTCTGGAATGGGCCGATGGGTGTTTTTGAAATGCCACCTTTTGATGCTGGCACAAAAACCGTGGCTGGTGCTGTTGCTGCAGCGACGGAGAATGGCGCTATTACTATTATTGGCGGCGGTGACTCAGCTGCAGCGATTGATCAACTAGGCTATGCCGAAAAGGTAAGCCATGTTTCTACAGGTGGTGGTGCATCGTTAGAAATGCTTGAAGGCAAGGCATTTGAGACAGTGAACTTACTCGATGAAAAGTAATTGTGTGCCGATGAGGCACGATATGTCCTTGAAAATAAAGGATACATAAAACGGTCCGGAGTGCTTTATCAACACTCCGGACCGAATATGTTCTGTCGATGTCTTGCGAATCGTGTGAACTGCGAGAATGATGCATACCCGGCCAACGTGTGGCCGCCTGAGCTAAAGGGTATGGATCAACGCATAAGGCGTAGCACCACCGCTGTATAAGGCTTCAACAGTACACAGTAGTTTCGACTGAACCCGATGACAGGCTTCAGTTAAAATTTCAATGCAGTGAATATAAAAAAAGGCAGTTGCGAGGAAAATCCTTTTCGCAACTGCCTTTTTGAATACGTTTTCTACTTAGCTGCATCCCATGCTATTCCCGCAGTTGTGGCAGAGATAGCAATTACCATTTCGGACAGTGATTGAACCACAGTTATCACAGGCAGGAGCATCGATCTGAAATTTCGCGAATTGACTCTGTCTGTCGTCTGCACTAGCTTCTGGGTTGTCAACCATTTTTAGCCCTGCACGCTCAAGGAGAGCAGCTGTTGTGCCTTCTTCTCCTTGTTGTTTCGGCGCTGAGAGTGTTGCAGCCCTGGCAGTGACGGCTGTTTTACTACCGTTTCGACTACTTGGGTGCCGACCTCTACTCGTGGTGGGTTGACCGCTTGCCTTGTGTTTTCCGTTGGTGGCATCATGCCCAGTTGCATGCCCGCTCGCCTTCGTGGCGGCGGGCTTGGACTCACTTTCCCCGTCGTCTCCTGCAGCGGCCTCCCCACCACTGCTACTGCCTGCTGGTCGATTTGCTTCCCGATAACCAGGTAGGAATTCCGTGCCCATCCATCGGAAGATGTAATCCACCAAGCTTTTTGCAACGGGAATGTCAGGGTTTTTTGTGTAGCCCCATGGTTCAAATCGGGTGTGAGAAAACTTCTTGGTATAGACCTCAAGTGGCACCCCATATTGGAGACTCATTGAGACAGCCGTACCGAAAGAATCCATCAAGCCACCAATGGTGCTTCCTTCTTTTGCCATTGTGATGAATAGTTCACCGGGACGCCCATCATCATAAAGGCCAACCGTGATATACCCCTCATGCCCACCAACATTGAACTTGTGTGTGACACTTCTTCGTGTATCCGGGAGACGTTCTCGTCTCGGTGCGGCGACGACCTTTTCGGCATTTTTATCACTCTCAGTGCTTGTACCGAGTGGCTGACTTTCTTTTGATCCATCACGGTAGATTGCAATAGCCTTGAGTCCAAGACGCCAACCCTCAACATAGGCACCCGCGATATCCTCAGGAGTTGTCTCACGAGGCATGTTCACGGTCTTTGAAATGGCACCAGAAAGAAACGGTTGGGCCTCTGCCATCATCTTGATGTGGGCTCGCCAGGCGATAGACCGTTTCCCAAGGCGAGGCTTAAAAGCACAATCAAAGACCTTGAGGTGCTCGTCTTTTATTTCAGGGCAATTCTCGATGGTGTCATTTTTGTCAATGTATGCAAGAACACTCTCGACAGCAGGTTCGTCATATCCAAGCTTTCGCAACGCTAGTGGTACTGTCTGATTTACAATCTTGAGCATGCCACCACCGGCGAGTTGCTTGTATTTTACAAGGGCGATATCGGGCTCAATACCAGTCGTATCACAATCCATTAGAAAGCTAATCGTACCTGTTGGAGCAAGCACTGTTGCCTGAGCATTCCGGTAGCCGTTTTGGCGACCGTCTGCGAGTACAGCATCCCAAATTTGACGTGCGGCGTCCCGAAGGTGTGTGGGACAGGCATCATCAATATTTTCAACAGCATCGCGATGCATCTGCATGACACGAAGCATGGGTTCACGATTTGCTGCAAAGCCATCGAATGGGCCAACTGCACCAGCCAATTCAGCACTTGTGCGATTTGCTGAACCGTGAAGAATTGCGGTAAGTGCTCCACACAGTCCTCGACCAGCATCCGAGTCGTATGCCATGCCATCGGCCATGAGCAAACTTCCAAGGTTGGAATAGCCCAGACCAAGTGGTCGATAGAGATGGCTGTTCTTGGCAATTCGTGCGGTTGGATAGCTGGCATGATCAACAAGAATTTCTTGTGCAATTAAGAAGACCCGGCATGCTGCAGTAAATCGTTCAACATCAAATTCACCATCTGGTTTACGGAATTTCATGAGATTAATACTTGCCAAGTTGCAGGCAGTATCATCAAGAAACATGTATTCCGAGCAAGGATTACTTGCATTAATTCGACCGGAATTGGGACATGTATGCCATTTATTGATTGTGGTGTCGTACTGCACACCTGGATCACCACATTGCCATGCACACTGTGACATGCGGTCAATAATTTCATTCGCTTTATAGGTTGGACCCGCCTTTGATGAGTCAGTGACCCAGCGAGTTGTCCACGAGTCATTGCGTTCAACCGCTTCCATGAATTCGTCAGTTAATCGAACTGAGAGATTTGCGTTTTGGAAAAGAATAGAGCTATATGCTTCACCATTGAAATTCGCGTCGTACCCGCCTTTCTCAATCAGGACACGAGCCTTCTTTTCTTCTCTCGACTTGCATTCGATGAAATCCATAATGTCTGGATGGTAGACCTTCAGCGATTGCATTTTTGCAGCCCGCCTCGTCTTGCCACCACTTTTGACGACACCAGCAATCTGATCGTAGACCCGCATGAACGAAAGTGGGCCAGATGGACTGCCACCTCCCGAGAGCTTTTCTTTTTGGCTTCGCAGGGTCGTTAGGTCGGTGCCAGTGCCAGAGCCAAATTTGAACAACATGGCCTCACTGCGAGCTAATTCCATGATGTCTTCCATGTTGTCTTGGACACTCTGGATAAAACAGGCACTGCCTTGTGGGTATTCATAGGGATTTTCGGGTTGCGTTACGTCTCGCCTGGCTTCATCCCATCTCCAATTGCACTTGGATCCCTGCACACCATACTGGTGATACAGTCCGACGTTAAACCAGACCGGTGAGTTGAAAGCACCGTGCTGGTGAACACAGAGCCATGCAAGGTCACGGTAAAAATTTTCACCATCCTCGGCAGTTTTAAAATATCCGTCTGCAACGCCCCAGTCTGAAATTGTGCGAGCAACGCGATGGATAAGTTGCTTTACGGAATGTTCCCGTTCAGGAGTGTGAATTTCTCCGTAAAAATATTTACTGACGACTACGTTTGTAGCTAACTGGCTCCATGCTGCTGGGATTTCACAGGCAGCTTGCTCAAAAAGAAGCTGGCCATTTTCACCCTTGATTGCAGCTGTTCGGAGTTCCCATTCTGTTGTGTCAAACGGGCTTTCTGCTTCAGTTGGGCAGAACGTCGATTCAATTTCGATGCCCACTCGGCTGGGGGTCGATTGCTGGCCGCCGGGTTCTGAATTTTCTTGTGAATGCGTAGCGGACGAGGCAACTTGAGTGGATGAATCGAACTGAGTCATGGGCAAAACTCCTGATTATGTGACGGCCATCAAAAGGCCTAGCAAAGTGTACTCGCGTATAGGTTCTCAACAAGCGGTATCGACCGGTCTATGCGTCTGGAGTGAATCCTTCACTCCGTTAAATTCCCTAAAAACGTTATAAAGCTAAAAGGCAGTTCCATCTGCATGCTATCGCAAGATATTGTGGTGACTACTACTTCGACCACTTGATATGGCAGGGGCGTGAATGTAGCGACCTGACAGCCCACGTCAAGCAGAAAAAATAGAACCCCTATCAATACCCTATCTGGTGAGTTTTGGAGTGTTTTGAGAGGTCCTGAATGTGCGATTTGCATCCCACAAAAAATAGTTCCGGAGAGGGGTCTCCGTGCTTTTCTGATCTCTTTGACTCATGCCGTGTTCCTGCCTGGATTTTTGCATGTTGTCTTTTTTGCAACGCATGTCACCGAATCAGTGATAATGCACGTGAATACAGTTTAATCACTCGCCCATGAGCGTGTTTGACACTTTTGGTGAGCAGCGTGAGGAAAACCGAAAATGCGAGAAAACCAATCATTGTCGAAGATTCGTATCCTTTGTTTTGTTGGGGATGCATACGAAGATCTAGAACTCTGGTATCCAAAACTTCGTATTGAAGAAGCGAACGGTCATGTCACGGTCGCTGGGGGCCGACAGGGGCATGAATATGCTGGGAAACATGGTTATCCATGTATAAGTGATGCCGCTATTGATGACATGGAGGCAGACGATTTTCATGGAATTCTTATTCCCGGGGGATGGATGCCTGATGGGCTTCGTCGTGATCCGAAAGTTCTTCAACTCGTTCGTGATTTTGCGAAACATGGCAAACTGGTTGCAGCGATTTGTCATGGTGGTTGGATTCCAATATCGGCTGGTGTCTACCGCGGTGTACGGGTGACCGGCAGTCCTGGTATCAAAGATGATCTCATCAATGCCGGGGCCATCTGGGAAGATACCCCAGTCGTTGTTGACCGGCATTTTGTGTCGAGCAGACGACCAAGTGATTTACCAGTCTTTGCATCAGCGATTCTTAGCGTTTTGTCATCGGACTGACAAAAAAGAGTGTTGCGAAGGTGTGAAATAAAGACATGAAAGTAGATGATACGTCCAACGGATAGATAAGTCAGCAACAGGCAGCGGCAGAAGCACAACGCATGTCGTGGATAAAGAGCGTGAGAGCGTTAAGCGTAAAAGGGTGTCGGTCGTACCAGGTGAGCACGTCAAAAGAGAGATATAGTCTTGCGGCAGGTATGTTGCCCTCAGCCAGGAAGTGCCCGTACCAACGTTGCTCTGTTCAAGGTTGCTCTGTTGGAGAGGAGAAATGGTTGTGTTGCTGTTTTGTTTAAAGGTGATAACACAGAAAGCGATGTCAGGTCTTTGTTTCGCTTTGTCGTGCATCGCTGCCAGTTTGCTGCTCGTTGGATGCCAACAACAGCAATCACCCTATTTTGGAACTGTCGAGCCACGTCATGGTCCAGAAGAGCTCTGGATTAATAATTCAAGCGAACCTGAGTGGCTTGATCCAGGAAGATGTTCAGATAGTACGGGTGGTGAAATTATCTGGAATACTTTTGAGGGACTTGTTCAGGTCCATCCAGCGACTCTTAAGCCACTTCCTGCAATAGCAACGCATTGGGACATATCAGATGACGGACGGACGTATACGTTTCATCTCCGTCCTTCATTCTGGTCCGATGGCCACGCCCTTACGGCAGATGATTTTGTCTTCGCCTTGCGAAGGCTTGTTGATCCACAGACTGGCAGCAAATATGCCAGCAATGGATTTATTTTCCAAGAAGGGTTAGCAATCAGTCGAGGTGATACTGCAGTAGAGACTCTCGGTGTACGAGCGATCGATACACATACACTTGAGATTACATTGGTTGATCCTCTGCCATATTTTCTTAACTTTTTGAGTTTCTACTCATTTATGCCTCTTCCGGAGCATCTTTTTCAAGATCTACAGAATCGAGGCATTGATCCTGACTTGTGGACACGCCCAGAATATGTTGTCTGCAATGGAGCTTTTCGAATGACAGACTGGCAGTTTCGTCAGCACATGACTTTTGAAAAGAATGAATATTATTGGGATGTCGGTTCTGTCAAACTGGACCGTATACGTGTTGCTATGGTCGAAAGTGCGACAACAGCCATGAATATGTATGTTGCTGGAGAATTTGATTGGCCGGGGGGAAGTACGTCACTTCCGGCGGAATTTATGGATCATCTTGAGAAATATCAAGATTTCCACAGCCATCCCTATTTAGGTGTGTATTTCTATTGGATTAATACAGAGGAACCACCACTTGATGATCCATTGGTTCGTCGCGCTTTATCCCTTGCGATTGATCGTGATTCACTTGTTCAACATGTGACACGTGGTGGACAACGTGGATCAGCTGATCTTGTACCTGATGGTCTTGCCGGATATGAAGGGCTTCATATCCCTGTTTACAATCCGGTAAAGGCGAGGCAACTTCTTGCAAAAGCTGGGTATGCAACGGGTCAAGACCTGCCACTCGTGACACTGTCTTTCAATACCTCAGAAGGTCATAAACAAGTTGCTGAAGCGATTCAGGCAATGTGGCAGCAGGAACTTGGTATTACGGTGGAGTTGGCAAACCAAGAGTGGAAGGTTTTTCTGGCCAATGCTGAACAAACAAATTTTCAAATTTGTAGGATGGGTTGGATCGGTGATTATGCAGACCCATACACATTTCTAGAACTTCTTACGAGTGATTGCGGTAACAATCACTCAAATTGGTCCAGTACGATCTATGACAGTTTATTGGAACAAGCCAATCAACAGCATGACGCAGAAGAACGATTAAGAATGTTGAGGGAAGCGGAAGCGTTTGCGCTTCATGAACAGCCACTGATTCCTCTTTATGTATATACTCGAACGCAACTCATTAAACCGTATGTACGAGGTATCTGGGGAAACCATCAGGACCGACATCCATGGAAATATATGTGGATCGATGAGTCATTTGACCCACATGATTTAATGGTTAGAGCTAGAAAAAATGCATACGAAGATGAACAGGTGCCCCAATGATTCGTATTCTGTTACAGCGATTATTGGAACTTATACCAACTGCATTACTCATCGTTGCTGCATCGTTTGCTCTCGTGCGATTAGCACCCGGTTCACCATTTTCGAGTGAAAAGGAAATACCTCCTGAAGTGCGGCAGAAACTGGAGGCCAAATACGGTTTTGATAAACCACTTCCCGAACAATTTATTCGTTACCTTGGGAATCTTTTACGGGGAGATCTTGGGCTGTCCACGAAGTATCCACAGCGGACAGTCAACGAAATTATTGCGAATGGGTTTCCCGTGACTCTGTCTTTGGCAGCGATAGCCCTTCTCTGGTCGTTACTTGTCGGTATTACCGCAGGCATAATAGGTGCCATTCGCCAAAATACGGTCTGGGACCATGTTGCGATGACTGCAGCACTTGTGGGCATCAGTGTACCAAGCTTCGTTCTCGGACCTCTGCTGGTGCTTACAGTATCACTTCGTTTGCACTTGCTACCTCCAGCGGGTTGGGGTGATTGGCAACACGTGGTATTACCAGGTCTTACACTCGGAACAATTTATGCTGCTTCAATTGCACGACTTACTCGTGGAGGCATGCTTGAGGTTGTTCGGAGTGACTTTATTCGTACGGCGCGAGCGAAAGGTCTTTCGGAGTCACTTATTGTGTGGCGCCACATGCTTCGCGGTGGTCTTTTACCAGTCGTCAGTTATCTCGGGCCAGCTGTTGCCAGCATGCTTACAGGAAGTGTTGTCGTAGAAAAAATATTCAATGTCCCAGGAATAGGACCATACTTCGTAGATGCAGCATTTAATCGCGATTACTTTCTCGTGATGGGGATTGTTTTACTCTACGCATTTTTTCTCCTTCTCATGAATCTTATAGTCGACGTCGTCTATGGATTTTTAGATCCGCGTGTTGACGTGTCATGAAGAATAATCTGCGGCAAACCCTACTTCGAAACGAAACGGATGAGCGTGATCTCATTACCGGTACGTCTCTTTGGGAAGACGCTTGGAAACGACTGCGAAAAAACAATATGGCGCTGGCTAGTGGTGTCATTTTATTATGTCTTGGAGTTATCTGCCTTTTTGGTCCTGTTATTCTTGGTGTTTTCCTGGGGTATGACGCACATACGCAGAACCTGGCATACGGTCCTCAACCTCCGTCATTACAGCATCCATTCGGCACGGATTTTTATGGTCGTGATCTTCTGACACGTGTTCTCATTGGTGCGCAAGTGAGTCTTTCTGTGGGTTTTCTTGCGGCAATGGTTGCAGCTTTTATTGGCACAATCTATGGGGCCGTATCGAGCTACAGCGGCGGGCTGATTGATAGCTTGATGATGCGGATCGTTGATATTCTCTACGCACTGCCTTACATGTTTCTTGTGATTATTCTGGTTACTATTCTTGGAAAAAGTCTGTTACTTCTTTTCCTGGCACTTGGTGCTGTTGGCTGGTTATTAACAGCCCGCGTTGTTCGAGGACAAGTGATGAGTCTCAAAGAACAAGATTTTGTACTGGCTGCCCGTAGTCTTGGAACAACAAGTCGAGGGATAATTTTTCGACATTTGATCCCCAATACACTCGGTCCGGTCATTGTGACATTCACACTAACAGTGCCTTCAATGATTTTGCAGGAAGCATTTCTTTCATTTCTTGGTCTGGGTGTACAACCACCCCAGCCGAGTCTTGGAAGCCTTATCAATGATGGAGCCAATCAGATGCTCGTGTTTTGGTGGACGCTGGTATTTCCCGGCAGCATTATGGCTATCATGCTTTTTGCACTTAATTTTCTCGGTGATGGAATTCGTGATGCATTAGATCCAAGGATGAAAACATAACCTCAAGAGTAATGTGTTATTTTTTGCTTTTTGCTTTTTTGTTGTTTGGTCGAACCTTCTCCCAGGCAATCACCCGTGCCCGGGTAGCATAGTCATTCCATGCATTAGCCATGGTTTGAGCACGTTCAGGCTGCGTGTTCGACAGGTTATGCTGTTCAGATCGATCAGTAGAAATGTTGTACAGCTCCCAGGGGTTATTGAATCCAGCAACTAACTTCCATTTTCCATCTCGAATTGCACGGTTGCCTTCATGTTCCCAATAGAGCTTTCGTTCTGGCAGCGATGTTTTCTGGAAGAGTGGTTGAAGACTCATGCCTTCGAGTGGTGTTTTATCCGTCGGATAGGCAGCACGAGCAACATCCACCGCCGTCGCCATAATGTCAATCAGGTGGCTCGGAGTTTCTTCCAATCGACCAGGGTCTTTTATACCGGTTGGCCAGTGGACGATGAGAGGTGTCGCGATACCTCCTTCATGGACCCAGTGTTTATATTTTCGAAAAGGAGTATTTGAGACAGTTGCCCAGGCCTGACCATATCCAATATATGTGTCATCGGGGCCCGCCATAACACCTTTTCCTTGCCGAATGGGAAACCCATCACGGGTTTGTTTTGGGATCATATCTAGTTGGAGTGCATCGCTTTTCATAGGAGGAAGAGGAGGTATCGAAGCTTTTGGTTTGCCGATATTTCTTCGGCCCATGCCTTCTGCACATCCTCCATTATCTTGCATGTAGCAAACGAGTGTGTTGTCGAGTGCGCGAGTTGTTTCAAGGGCGTGGATGATCTTGCCGATACCCTGATCCATAGAGTCAACCATGGCGGCGTAGACCTCCATATTTCTTTCGTCCCACGGCCAGTATTCACCCTGTTCCCCCCATTTTGCTTCGAGAGGCCAGAGTGTTGTGGAGTCTGCGGTCACAACGTGTTGTTGCAACATGTTGTGATATCGCTTTGCTCGAATCGCAGAGTAACCCTCTTTGTAGCGACCTTTATACTTGTCCATATCTTTTTGTTTGGCATGCATTGGCCAGTGTGCAGCAGTGAAAGTGACATACATAAAAAATGGTTTAGCGTTATCATGCTCTTGGATAAAGCGTACGGCATGATCAGCGATAGCATCTGTGTAGTAGTACGATTCTGGTTTGTAAGAGGGATCAGCATAGGGTGAAATAAAAGTATTATCTCGCACCAATGTATTGGGATCAAAGAAGCTTCCGGCACCGTGTATGGTTCCATAGAAACGATTGAACCCCCGTTGGAGTGGCCAATTTTTTTTCTCACTTTCGTGGTTGGGAGATGTCTTGTGTGTGATGTGCCATTTACCAGCCATGTAATTCCTGTATCCGGCAGGCTGGAGTGCTTCCGCAATTGTGCAACAGTCATTGCCAAATTCACCACGATATCCGGGAAATCCTCGATCATCCATCATGTGACCAATGCCAGCTTGATGAGGATAGAGACCAGACAGCAGACTTGCTCGAGTTGGGCAGCATCGACCGGTGTTATAAAATTGTGTGAATTGAATGCCATTATGGGCCAGCCGATCTAAGGTTGGTGTTTCAATTTCACTGCCGTAACATCCAATATCTGAGTAGCCCATATCATCAGACAGGATCACAATAATATTGGGCTGCTTCCCTGCTTGTGCACTATGAGCAAGACCACTTAAGAAAAGACTGGTTATCAAGTAGCTGCTTGCTCGAAACAAAGCATGTGTGTGGCGACACGCAGTTGTGCTGTAGTACATTGAGAAAATTTTTTTGTTAGCGTTATGCATGATGATGAACCGTAATAAAAGAAAACTTCTTATTTTTGAATAAAGGCATTTTCAGTTGCGACTGGATCACTGTCATTCCAGCGATTCAGCCATACGTGAAGTGCTTTTTGGAGTCGTTCAAAGACTTCTTTATGACCGTCTGATGCCGCAAGATTGTCAAGCTCATGCGGGTCATTCCTGCGGTCATAAAGAGCCCACTCAGGTCGGTGATGAAGCCGATGAACCAGAGTCTGTGTATGCGGATGAGGATCATCGTATGATTTTTGTACCCAAGAGGCAGCGACATCAGGATATCGGTCATTGTTTTTATGATTTATCCAATCGAGTGCCTGAGTGAGTGTGACGTTGGATGTGATGTCTCGATGCTGAGGCGACCAGATCAGGGTATATCTGTCATCACGAATGGAACGAATTGGGTAGTTTCTTGTTTTGTTATCCAGAATGTTGCAATTAGTAAAAGCCCCATATGCGTAGCGGTGAACATCGGTCTCGCCCCCAGTCAAGTTTCCCCACTGGCTTATGCCATCAAATGTCCATGCTGCTGTATTACCACCCACCGCATCCAGAAGAGTAGGTGCAACATCAGCGATCCACGTCATGTTCTTTTTTACAGTCCCGGCAGGAATCACCTTTGGTAAAACTGCAATCATGCCGGAAGTCAGGCCGCTTTCAAAGCATGTCCATTTTGAAAATGGAAAAGCATTTCCTTGCTCAGAACAAAAAATAATTAACGTATTCTGCGTAATGTTTTCATCTTGAAGAATTTTTCGAAGTTTACCTAAGAGGTCGTCGAGATTAGTAACTTCAGCAAGATGAGCACCAAGTTGTTGCTTGTACTGAGAGGTGCCAAGTGCATCATGCGGTGTTTGAATTGCATTTGCTGGATACCGGTTTCGATTACCGTGTGTATATGGCCCATGACCATCGTTGGAGGCAACAACAAGGCAGAATGGAGTCTCTGCCCGAACAGCCTTTTGAATATATGCCTCCGCTCGAATAACGGCATCCTTGTTTGCATCACGGTCTTTCGCAAGATCACCAAGGTCCTCAAAAGGGTAGGCATCTCGTGGGCCAATATGCTTTTTTCCAAGTAAACCGACGTGGTAACCGAGTGGCTTTAAATAATGCGGCAAGCTTTTTGTCCCGGCAACAGATTTTGAATGATTTGGCATAGCTCCGGTGCGCCAGGCACATTGACCACTGAAAAATTCCTGTCGAAACGGTGCACACATTGCAACATTGGCATAGACACAATCGAGCCGCACACCATCGCGAGCAAGTTGATCGAGATGCGGTGTATGAGCCTGTCCACCCCATGGCCCAAGCGAACTCTTGTCAATATCATCACCTAGTAGAATCAAAATGTTTGGCTGGTCCGCAGCATGTACCGTCGTGAGCAGACCGCTCAACAGTGAGATAGATGTGATTGAGCACAAAAAAGACAAGTAAGACTTCATGGGGCGTACTTTCAATTTTCGAGTGGCATGACTTCTACTTTTCGAATGTTTACAACGCTGCCAGGATCATGCTGCTGGAAGGCAAAATGCCCTTCAGTGAAGGCTTTTGAAAAGTCAAGGTATTCATAGAGTTCATCACCGTTCACCATTACCTTGATTCGTGTGAGTTCCCGACGACGCCACTGATCGTCACGAACTTCTAATTCGTACGTAAACCACTCATTTGGTTTCACAAGATCTTTGTAGATGTGTAATAACCCATAGAGAGATCCTGTACGAATTGGATCCTTGTGCGTACTATCAATCTGAGCTTCATAGCCGTCTGTGAATGTAGGTTTTCGTGACGCCCGAAAATAAAGTCCTGAATTGCCACCATCATTTATACGAACTTCTGTTCGGTAGCGAAAATTTTTGAATGGCCCTTTGGTACAGACAAGCATTGAAGGTGTTCCAGTACCAGTCAAAGCACCATCGATCACGTCCCATTTACTTTCTTCACTGCCAACTTTTTCCCAGCCGTTGAGAGTTTCTCCGTCGAAAAGCGTAATCCATTTGCCCTCTTCAGCAGCCGTAACGCCAGTGCTCATGATGAGACTGACTACATAAAAAAAGATCGCCCAACTGGTTCGTGTCAGAAGTATCGACATAGATAAGCCTTTCAAAGGAGTAGCTGGTATCTGAAGAGTCTTCATATTTATAACAACATGTTATTCCTCAGATGTTGCAACGAAGGATTCGCTTACACATTTTAAATCATGAGATAGTGTGACAGCAGGGGATGCCATCTTCTAGTTCGGACTTGTCTAATGGCTCTATGACGTCCTTTCTATACTGCAGTTCTTGAAGAACGTTCTGGGGTTTTAAGTACATAGAACATCTCATTCATTTTTTTGGTACGAAATTGACAGCATCCAGAATGACGTAGCCATCTGTGTTGTAGTTCGAGAAGTCGACAGCGCCACGATCACCGAATTCAAAACTACCAACGGAAACAAAAAGCCCGTTTATATCAGGGGCTTCTGTTTGGTTCACAAAGGTAGTTGTATGACCACCACGATGATGAATCGTAATGGGAACGTTGGTTGCACGATTCGGGTGTGCAGAATAGGAAATTTGAACATCATAGTTGCCCGGTTTCAGCGACGTCTCAAAGGTGGCTGTTTTCCCCCCTTTTTCAGTATTGTCATCGTGTTGGTAACCGCGATGCGTGTAATGGCCAACTGTCTTTGAGTGAGTCCATTTGCCGGTTTGAACAGAGTCCTCATCATCGACTACGAAACCCTCGAGATGATTTAATGGAATAGCGTGTCTTTTTTGTTGTTGTTGATCATAGGCAAGAACTTGTCCATCAGCCACAAGGCGTTTCGCAAGCGTCTCGTAGGCAATATCTTGAACCGCCTGATTGTTTTGGAGAGCCTGTGCAGCAGCAGTTGTCGCGCTCTGACCAAGAATCATAAATACTGGCTCCATACGAATAGACCCATACGCGATATGGGAACTTGAAACAGCACAAACAACAAGAAGATTTGTACATTCTTTTTTCTGGGGTGTCATTGCTCCATAATCAATCGGATATGGAGCACCAGGATTCACTTGAATATCACCCTCGTTATATACAAAGCCGTTGTCGTCCACATATCTTTGAACATGGTGTGAGTCCATGTTGTATGACCCCATGCCAACCGGTCGCGTTGTTGGGATACTTTGGCGGACGTGATTTTCTGTCACAACAAAGTCACCAATCATTCTGCGAGCTTCACGCACATAAATTTGATGAGGCCAATGGTCGTTGTCAATGAATTCGTCCTTCGCAAATCCCCACTTGCCATACCATTTTCGAATATCAGACGGAACACGCGGATCATTTGATAGAAAGTAACAGTAGCCCTGTTGATAGGTACGATGTTCGGTAATAATTTCTTGTCGTCGCTTATACGTTGCATCTGGATAGTCGTAATTCATTCCGATGTTATCGGTCGAAAATGATCCATTATTATTCGTATCGGTCTTGAGATTTGGGAGCATGTCGAACTTTCCTGTAATGTGCCGTGAGCCAGCAAGTAGTTCACGTAACAGAAGTTCATATTGCGATGGGTCATAGTTTTTTGGTTTGGAGAAGGAAACACGATTTTCTTTGACTCGTGTGAGGCACATTCGGAAGTTGTATGCTTGTACACGATGATCGCCCTGCCCTTGAATCCCAGGGTATTCAGGCTGAATTCTCGGGAGAAGCCCACTTTTAGAATCACCAGCTTGTTGATAAGCATTGACTTTATTGACGAACTGGTGTGACTTTGCATTGCCAACTTGTACACCGTTTAATATCTCGCCATAGATATCATTTCCTTCTCGACCAACCGTGTAACTCACTCCAGCAGCAGCCATGAGATCACCCTCGTAGGTTGCATCGATAAACATTTTTCCTCCGTAGACTTTTCCAGACTTCATTTGTATCGAGACTATTCTTCGATTCTTCTTTGTGACTCCTTTTTCAGAACGATCAAGCCATTGATTACGGTCGATGGGAATCATGTGATCGTGAATGAGATCTTCGAATACCTGCTCGGCAACATGTGGCTCGAATACCCACATGGCTCGACCATGTCCATCTCTTGCCTGTGTCCCTTGCCCACGCTTTCCATACGATGTGCGAGTTTGCCATGTCCATGTTTCTGGCTTGTCGTAATAGGCATATACGCGTTTATAAAATTCAAGAGATATACCCCCAATAACTTCTTTATTACCACTATCGGTCCAGCCAAGACCCCCAGCCGATAATCCACCAAGATGGGTATCTGGTCCTGTGACGATGACGTCTAATCCCATTCGCTGTGCTTGAACTGCCGCGGCCACACCGGCACTTGTTGGGCCATAAATTACTAGATCATAAAGCTTCTTTTCGGCACCAAAGTTTTCGGTAGCGATAAAGGTGAGGCTGAATCCAGTGCAAAATATGAGAATGAATCTGAATCGTTGTGTGAGAAAATATCTGCAATTCATGCCAACGTTCATAAGACTTTGGGCTCGGGGTTAGTAGTCATCTATTTGAGGTCTTTTCATGATTTTTGAGGAGTTTACTTATTTGCCAGCAGTACTTTTAGGCCCTCATGTTATGGTTGACTTGCTCCATTGCGTGATCGTGAAAATCGAGCATTCGGTATGATGGCTGTCAAGAAGCTTTATGTTTGACCTGTATTTTTATTCTTCAGGAAAAATTCAGTGGAGACTCGCTCTGAAAACGTTCTTGAAGTCTGTGATTTACGAACTCATTTTCGTACTGACGATGGGCTTGTGAAGGCAGTGGATGGCGTCAGCTTTACTGTGAAGCGTGGGGAGACGCTTGGCATTGTCGGTGAGAGTGGTTCTGGAAAGAGTGTCACTTGTCTTTCTGCAATGCGACTTGTTTCAAAGCCACCAGCTTTTCATCCAACAGGTGCAATTTATTTCGGTGATACAAACCTCTTGAGCCTTACAGAGCCTGAAATTCAAAAACTTCGTGGTGAACGGTTGGCCATGATTTTTCAGGATCCACTTACCTCATTGAACCCATATCTGACTGTAGCACGGCAATTGACTGAAGTTCTAGAAGTACATCAGGATGCAAGACCGGCTGCTGCACGTCGAACATCAATTGAGATGCTGGAACGCGTTGGTATTCCAGATGCTGATTCTCGCATTGATCAATACCCACATCAATTTTCTGGTGGTATGCGTCAGCGAGTCATGATTGCTATGGCGCTGTTATGCGGTCCGGAAGTACTTTTTGCCGATGAGCCTACGACTGCCTTGGACGTCACAATTCAAGCACAGATTTTGGAGTTAATGAAAAATCTTCAAAAGTCGATTGGGACCGCCGTTGTTCTTGTAACACATGATCTCGGTGTAGTCGCTGGTATCACAGATCGCGTAGCAGTTATGTATGCCGGAAGGATCATTGAGGAAGGAACAACAGCAGAGGTTTTTGCCAATCCACAACATCCCTACACACGCGGCCTTCTCGAGAGTATGCCACGCATAGATACACCGATTCAAAAATCACTGTATGCCATCCCTGGTTTACCACCGGATCTAGGAAATCTTCCAGCAGGGTGTCCATTTCATCCGCGTTGTGCCTTTGCAACAATTCAGTGTCAAAATATCTATCCTGAAACGAAAGTAATTTCATCGACTCACCAAGCAACTTGTTGGGAGATAGAAGGAACCAAATGAACAAAATGGGAAAGGAAAAAACTGGGAAAATTTTTTTAGACGTTTCGGATTTGGAAGTGCAGTTTTATGTTCCGAAGCGCGGAGGCTTTTTCCGTCAAGAAAGTGCAGAGTTAAAGGCTGTTGATGGAGTTAGTTTTTCAATGTCTCGTGGGGAAACACTGGGACTTGTTGGTGAGAGCGGCTGTGGGAAATCAACAACCGGTCGGGCTGTGCTCCAACTACTACGACCAAGTCGGGGCCGTGTTATTTTTGATGAAGAACCAATACATGAATTTTGGAAAAAAAAAGGTCAGAAGTGGGTATGGGATCAACGTCTACGAGATCTACGTCGTCGAATGCAAATGATTTTTCAAGATCCATTTGCATCACTCAACCCTAGAATGACAGTCGAATCTATTTTGGCCGAGCCACTACGAAACTTTGATGTAACTCAAGGGGTTGAACGACGAGAAAAAATTCAGCAACTACTTATGACTGTCGGGATGGATCCACGGTGTATGCGTCGATATCCTCACGAGTTTTCCGGTGGACAAAGACAAAGAATTGGCATTGCCCGTGCACTTGCACTTGGGCCTGAATTTATTGTTGCTGATGAGCCAATAAGTGCCCTAGATGTTTCTATTCAGGCGCAGATTATGAATTTATTATCAGAACTGCGTGATAATCTGGGTCTGACACTTCTTTTTATTGCACACGATCTTGCTGCTATTCGTCATGTAAGTGATCGTATCGCAGTCATGTATCTCGGACGCATTGTTGAACTAGCCAGTGCGCAAACAATTGTTGATCGTCCTCAGCATCCGTATACGCAGGCGTTGTTATCGGCGGTGCCTGTACCTGATCCAAGGCAAGAGCAGTTGAGGCAACGGACGGTCTTGTCAGGAGAGATGCCAAGTCCGATCAATCCACCAGCAGGTTGTCCTTTTCATACTCGTTGTCCTTTATGCGAAGAGCGTTGTCGTAGTGAACTTCCAGTGATGCGAACCATTGAAACCGGCCATCAGGTTGCTTGCCATGTGGTGAACTAGAAGCTCGGCAACCCATTATTCTTATAATTGAACTCAGAATTCAGATACAACAGACTGCTTGAGAGAAATTATTCATGCACTGAAAGAGGTTTCTTGGTGATCCATTTTTTATTTAGCTATTTCTGTCCGCCAAAAAATCAACAGTGGAAGAAGATGCTTTTCAATATTATTTTTGTTTCCATTGGTCTTTGTGGCTCGTTGATATGTCACCCACGTCTTGTCATTGCGAAGGATCTCTCCCAAGATGATCAGGAAGCACAGAAAGAAAAGCTTCAGCCTCTTCAGAACTTTATTGGAGGCTGGAAAGGGGTCGCGATGCAGAAGTTGGGTGGTCAAGACCGTTGGTCTGCAGAAGCTGAATGGGCTTGGTCGTTTGACAATGGTATTCCAGCAATTGTCTTTGAGTTATCACCCGGTCGTTTTTTCACACGAGGTCAAATTACCCCGGGGGCACAGAAGAATGCCTTTATTCTGAGGGCTCACCATACAGAATCAGATGGGGTCGAAACGTATTTAGGCTTGATGGATGAAAATAAGCACCTAGAGTTCACAAATCAAGTTATTCAAAGTAGTTGTCCAGCAAGGATTTTGATAAAGACTTTGGCAGATCATAAGCGTCTCGTGATTACGCTACAGTACGGATCAAATGAAAAACGCCTGCAGCAAGGAGCAACACTGGGATACACCCGAAAAGGAACAGTGTTCGCAACACGTTCACGTCCGCTTCACGAATGTGTCGTGACTGGAGGTGAGGGGAATCAGCAGGTGTCTTACAACGGTGAAACATATTGGGTGTGTTGTAAGGGATGCCTTAGTATGTTCAACACAAATCCTGAAAAAGTCATTGCAGCGTATGAAGCTCGAAAGATAAAGGAACAAGAAAAAGAACAGTCTCAGTAAACAAGAGTCTGGTTTCGTCGTTTTTTCTATACCGTATCGCTCACATAGCACCAAAAAAATATGCGTCTATGCATGCTTTTAAGATGTTGTTCTTCCCGTTGTTTCTCTTCGTTTAATAGGTGATAATTTATAAAGTTTAAGGGGGGTTATTAGGCTCTTGATCGACATTGTCGATTTCTTTTGTAGGCCGGTGCTTTGAGATGAATCATTTTCCAAAAAACAGATATAAAAAAACGAGATATGACAACGCACGTCTAGAATCGCACGTGCATGTTGAGTTGTTGGAAAAGAGGCAGGTTCTCTCAGTCACAGGTGTAGTTGATTCTGGTGACCATGCGTTGGATCAGCAAGCACAGGACGCGCCTGATCAGATGGCTGTAACTCGGTCGGTATCGCATTCATCGATAAGCCAGTTTTCTTCTCCGACACATTTTATTCCGGAAGGTGGCACAAGCCTACTACCAGACGCACAACCAGCAGATAACTTTGTGTTGGGAGGAAGTGCATCCAATGGTGCCGCCCTCAGTGTGAAAAACAACGATAATCAGACCTTGCCCTTCGACAGCTATGTTCGTTTAGAAACACCAACTATACCGACAAATGTTTGGGATATTAATGTATCTCTTATTCCCAGAGGCGATCTTGTTCAAGGTGACGTAGTCTTTATTAGTTTTTATGCGCGTGGAGAACCTTCTGGAGATGTAACGGAAGTTCAAGCGAATGCATATGTGCAAGAAAATGGGACAAATAGCAAGCTGGCAACAATACCTATCCGTGGACAGACCCAATGGCAATACTTTTCAACCAAACTAGAGATAGGGTCATCGATTGATGACGGTGGATACAAGTTTGTCATTCATGCAGGCTTTGCTGAACAGTCACTGGAAATAGGTGGTCTGGAAATTCAAAACTATGGTCGCCTTGGTCATCGACTCTCTGATTACACAGTGACGGTTCAAGATAAGTTCGGTAATCCATTGCCTGAGGCGACACTCGATGTGCAGATGACCAACCATCAATTTAAGTTTGGTACACAAGTCCGTGACCAGCTGTATGCCATTACGGAAGAAGAATTTAATGGATTGAGTGACTCACAGAGGATGGCTTTGACGCCCAATCTTGAAGATTCTTTTAATATTTCTCGATTTGTACCAACCTGGACAGATATTCTCAATCATCGCAGTGCAGTTCTCGACACATTTAATCATGTTGTACCGACAACAGGGCTTCAATGGATTGCAATTGAAAACAGTGGTACCCAGGTGCCAGAAGCAGCTGTGAATCGAGCCACGGCTGATGGCCAGAGTGTGACAGCAGCGTCTGTTGTGTGGCAGAAGGACAGATGGCCGACACCTGAAGCGTATCGCTCGGCGTCGAGCCCCAATGCGCGAACCTTCCATGACGCTCTGGTTGACGCTCGGCTGGGGCCAGAGAGCGTATTAAAAAAATTCAGTTCAACAGGAACAGGCCCTGAGATTAATGATTGGAAGCTATTAAATGAGCCACTTCACGAAAATTACTATCAACAGATTTTTGTCGATGCGGGTCTTTATACCAATGAAGTTGAAGCATTAGCGGATTACTTTAAGCGAGCCGATGTTGTTCGTCCTGATGTCACACTTTCCATTAATGAATATGCGGTTATTAATTCTCAGAATGATGACTTTGCAATTCAATATCGTGATCTCATTCAAAGTCTTTTAGATGCCGGTGCACCGATCGATCGCATTGGTGTGCAAGCGCATATTTCCCGGAATGATATTACAAAAGAGGATATTCTTCGGCGATTAGATCTCCTTGCCGAGACGGGTCTTCCGATAGAGATCAGCGAATTCGATATGCGCGATGATGCTGATACACCTCAACTCAATGCCATTGAGCAGGAGCGGATGTTTCGTGACATGCTCGAGGTATCATTTACTCATCCGTCTGTGGACGGATTCATCATGTGGGGCGTCTGGGATAAAGTACATTGGCGCGGCAATGCACCCCTTTTTGATTCTGACTGGAATGTGAAACCGGAGGCTGCTCCTTGGTTTGATCTTGTGCATGGGCAGTGGAAACCAGATTTTGTTGATGAAGCAGTCAGTGGTAATGGTGAATGGATAGCACCAATTGGTCTCTATAACGGCGACTACCAGATTACTGCGGAAGCCAATGGTGTTTCATCAGTTGCGAACGTCACGGTGAGTCAGGATGAAAATTATGTCATTACGGTTGATACTACGGCATCATCAGCATTCCCAGTAATCGACCAGGTCGTGATTTCTGAAACAGCTTCAATGGTTGTTGGAGAAACAATCAGCATTTCTGTGCAGGGATCAAATTTTGACCCAGCAGCAACAGTAATGCTTACCGGATCGGGTACGACACTCAATACAGTCAGCCATACGAGTGCATCCACTCTTGAGCTTTCAGTGACATTGTCGGCATCTGCTTCACAGAGTTCTCAAACGCTTGTTGTTACAAATCCCAATACGGTCACTGGTGAGAAAGTTTTTGTGATAGGTCAGTTGAGTCCAAGAGATAGCCTTGAACACAGGAAGTCCGATGTTACGATTCGGGTGGTTGATCAATTTGGCAATCCAGTTCCAGATGCAACAGTCGATGTCGGTATGACGCAGCATGCGTTTCGATTTGGTACCCAAATACGAGGTCCACTTCTTGCAGTAACACAGTCTGAATTTGAGGGGTATACGGCTCAAAAGAAACAAGGTCTTCTGCCCAATCTAACGTCATTGGGCCATGATCGTTACACCCCAACGTGGCAGGATGTGCTGAATTATCGATCAGCTGTGATCAGTAATTTCAATCACATTGTGCCGGGCAATGATCTGCAGTGGCAAGCATTTAATGGCAACGGTTCACTCAATCCGGATGCAGCGTACGCTCTTGCTTTTGCAAACGGTTTAACGGCAGGAGCTGTTCACGTTGTGTGGGAAAAACCAGATTGGCCCACGCCAGTAGAATATCGCGTTGACGCGACATTCAACCCACAAGATTTTCATGATGATTTCATTGCAGATCGTTTGAGTTCAACAGGCATCATGAATTTTTATAGTGATTCTGGTCCTGGCGTAACTATTACAGACTGGAATGTTTTAAACGAACCACTTCATGTCACGCATTACTCTGACACGTTTATAGAAGCTGGCATCTATGATTCAAATGTTGAGGCGTGGGCAGATTATTTTATCCGCGCAGATATGCTTCGACCTAATGCAAGGTTATTAATTAATGATTATAATATCCTGAATTCAGCAAGCGATACTGCAACAATTCAGTATCGTGACTTAATCAACAGTCTGCTTTCTGCCGGTGCACCAATCGATCGCATTGGGATCCAAGCGCACATTGCACTGAATAATATTACCAAAGTAGATATTGTTAGGCGACTTGATATTCTGGCAGAGACAGGTCTAACGATTGAAATTACTGAGTTTGATTCTCGTGATGATGCTGGCCAATTAACTCCAGTACAGCAGGAACAAATTTTCCAGGATATGCTTGAGGCAGCATTCGAGCATGAATCGGTTGATGGCTTTATCATGTGGGGATTCTGGGATACCGGCCACTGGCGAGGGAATGCACCGCTCTATGACGCATCTTGGAACACGAAGGCAGAGGCTGCTCCGTGGTTTGATTTAGTACATGGGGACTGGAAGCCAAATCTTGTTGGCCAGCCAGTTGATGCGGCCGGTGAATGGATTGCCCCCGCCGGCTTATTCGACGGCAGTTATGACATTACTGCGCGACTCAACGGTCGATCAACAACACTGGCAGATGTTGCAGTCAATGGATTAGGCGTTCAGATTGTCACGATTCAAATTCAAAATGAGTCACCAACAGACATAACGCTTGTTGGTTCGACTGTTCCCGAAACAGCATCAATTGGTACTGCTGTCGGTACGTTTGAGACAACTGATCCAGACTCAGGAGATACATTTATCTACGCTCTGGTTTCTGGCACTGGTTCTACGAACAACGACAGTTTTAGAGTCTTAGAAAACTCATTACAGACAAATGTAACATTTGCTTCATCAGATATTCAGTCTATTCGTGTGCGTTCAACTGATCAGGGTGGGTTGTCGTATGAGCAGTCTTTTACTATTACAGTGAGCGAGGTCGATATATTCAACGATACTCCAACACTCGACGCTATAAGTGATGTGAGAATCAATGAAAATAATCCAGGTCAGAAGATCAATTTGATGGCCATTACTGCTGGCAATGGGGAATCTCAGCCTCTACGTCTTACCAGCACAAGTAACAACAGTGGCCTGATCCCGAATCCAGTCGTAACGTACACCTCACCGAATCCAACAGGGAGTATTGGTTTTGGACCAGCTGCCAGTCAGAGTGGTACAGCCACGATTACAGTGATAGTCGAAGACGGTGGGCTTGATAACGACCTTGGGACTGCAGATGACAATGCTACTGTCCAGCAGATGTTTCAGATAACCGTGCTTGATGTTATTGCTGATGCAGCCTCAACCATTTTGGCAAAGGACAGTAGTGACAATCTTTATATCAACACTTATCCAGTGATCTATCAAGGACAGCCAATGCCGCAGTCCTTCTTTGGATACACCGTTATTGGTGTAGATAGAAACAATACAGAGAATACCTTGCTTCTACAGTCTTTATTGGCAGATGGTAACCAGCCAACGCATCGCTTGCTGATTGATGAGACATGGAGAATTAATGGCATATTTCATTCGCTGCAGAATGAGTCATCCCCAATTCTTGATATCGCTGGTCGTGAAGTATCAAGCATAGTGAACATTGCCGCAGTGTTTGGTGCGTATGAAATTAATGGTGTAAATAATCCAACACTTTTTGTGCGTCGGGGCCAGACTTACACATTCAATCTGAATACATCAAACCATCCGTTCTATCTACAAACCACGGGTAATGGTTATCAGTCCGCACATATCTATAGTCGTGGCTTTTCAGGAAATGGCCAGACAAGTGGTGAGTACGAATGGGTGGTATCACAGGATGCACCAGACGAACTCTTCTATCAGTGTAAATTCCACTCAGTCATGTTCGGCAAGATTACTGTGATGGACTAAGACCGTACTGAATCACAAATGTAAGCAGATTTTGTGACATCGAGAGAAACCCTTCTTTTCGAACGAAATGATTTGAGCACAGCATGTCTGTATGGCAACGCTTAGAAAGGATGATAGGACCACGATGCGTCTACTTTTTGAAATTCAAGAATGTATTTCTGAGGCTGTTTCTTTGATACTTTTTGGAGAATCGATAAGGATTGTGACCGGCCCATCATTGATAAGAGCCACTTGCATATCAGCAGCAAATGTTCCGTGCGCCGGTGCACGCCCAGTGAGATGTTCTATTGTCCGGAGAAACTCTTCATAGCGTGGTATCGCTTCATTTGGCTTGGCAGCCTCAAAAAAACTCGGTCGATTGCCTTTTTGAGTATCTGCGAAGAGTGTGAATTGACTGATGACAAGCAGGCTTCCTTGAATCTCTTGGATGTCTTTATTCATTCTGCCTTGCTTATCAGGAAAGATTCTCATTCGAGCTATTTTTTTAGCAAGCCACTGAACGTCTGCTGATGTATCACCGGTTCCAATACCCAAGAGAATTAGTAATCCTCTGCCAATGGCAGCAGTCGCTTTGTGATCTATTGTGACACTTGCTTGTGAGACTCTTTGGATTAACGCTCGCATAGGAAATGTTCCTCTTGGTACCCTATGTTTATTTCACTCTTTTGACTATGAAAAGAGTGAACGGAACCAAGTTTGATCAAGGAAAAGTCGTGTCAATCACATTATCTCATAATGTTATCGGAGAAGGCCAGACAATTGTGATTTTACATGGTCTTTTTGGTTCTAAAAGAAATTGGTCATCCATTGCAAAGCAATTATCAGATACATATCGAGTCTTGACGGTCGATCTTCGCAATCATGGCGAAAGTCCATGGAGTGACGTTCATGACTACTCATCTATGGCTGAAGATGTTGCCACTCTTATTGAGAATGAGTGTTCGAAACCACCCATTGTTCTTGGTCACAGCATGGGTGGAAAAGTGGCAATGTATCTTTCAATTATGAGGCCCCAGCTCGTCGCTCAACTCATTGTTGTTGATATTCCACCAGCACGCTCCACTGGTACGCCAATTGACTACGTTCGCGCAATGCAAGCAATACCACTGACAACGCTTGCTCATCGCCGTGATGTTGAAGAATTACTTAGTGAAACCATTCCCGATGAAAGGGTTCGAGGATTTTTAGTAACGAATATTATTACGCGACCGGAGGGTCTGGCATGGGCTGTGAATCTTGATGTGATTGAAAAGAATTTTGAGACAATTCTCGACTGGCCAGACTTGATAACGACCCAGCATTTTTCCCAACAAACTCTTTTTCTAGTCGGTGAAAATTCAACTTTTGTTGGTCCTGAGCATGAGACAGTGATTCAACAATTCTTTCCAGCTTCATCTAGACAAGTTATTAAAAACGCCGGACACTGGGTTCATGTCGAGAACACAGCTGCGTTTCTGAAAGCGGTACGAGTCTTTTTAGAAACCGAGCCTTGTCACTGAGCCCTTTTTAAAAGGGACAGATAGACTGCCACCCAACGCTTTCTCCAGTCTTAGGATGTGAAAACTGTATCGCCTGAGCATGAAGTAAAAGACGGCCTGCAGGATTTTGAGTAGAGGTAGCCGCATACAATGGATCACCAAGAATTGGATGTCCTAATGATGCAAGATGAACCCGTATTTGATGTGACCGGCCAGTTATTGGTTCAATTTTGAGTCGAGAATAGCCCTCACGCGTTTCAAGAAGATGCCATAAGGTCTGTGAGAATCGTCCGCTTTCATGATCAACTTTGTAGCGTGGTGGCCGATTGCGATCTCTACCGATTGGTAAGGTTATACATCCTTCTTTTTCTGAGGGCGTTCCTTCCACAATACATTCATAAACCTTGTGTACGTTGCGCTGTTCAAATTGAAGACTGATGTTCCGCTGAGAGTCTTTATTGAGTGCCATGATCATGAGCCCTGACGTGTCTCGGTCAAGCCGATGCACAACAAGTGCTGTTGAAAATAACGTTTGTATACGACTTGAAAGGCAATCCTGTAAATCTGGGCCACGCCCTGGTACAGAGAGAAGTCCTGATGGTTTGTCGAGCACAATAAGACTTTCATCCTGATAGTGAATCGGAATATGATTTACACTACTCATTATTGAAAGCTAGTGACCGTTGATGAATAGACTTTGGAAAACGTCCGGTACAGTGTGGAGTTTTTTTTCATTGCAGCTGTAGCGGATTAATACCAGACTCCTGCACGGATAAGAAATGTATCGTCTGGATGATAGTCCGCAGTATCAGTCACATAATATTCCACGAGTCGACCAGTCACCCAGCCGGTTTCAATACGCCAGCTCACACCAAGATCTGCGGGCCGTCGTTCCCATCCTGCCAGGAGACGATAATCGTGGTACACGACAATATCATCGGCGCCAGAGTCACGGCGAACAGCCCACTGATTACCACCAAATTCGCCAGCAAGATAGACCCATTGAGCAGCTTTTGAAGTTTCTTTAACTCGCCAGGCCAGACGAGGTCGCGGGAAGATCAATTCAAAGCGTCGATCGTCACTTGGGGTCCAGAGGAGACCACCAGCAGGTAGAAGATTCACATCATATCGATCGAGGTAGATGACACCAGCAACGACACGGAGATCTTCACGAGCTTCCCAGGCACCAAATCCATGACCTGTGACTCGGAATGCTTGAGCACTGTCATTGACAAAGTCACTGTACCAGCCTGGTGCGACCGCTAGATCAACTCCCAGACGTTCACCGATTTTGCGCATCCAACGTGCCTGAATCCAAGATTCATACAGCGTGGCAGGAAGACCAGGATCCATCGGACCGTTTGCCTCATCCACAAATGTCCAGCCGAAACCTGGAGTGATGAGAAGAGGTGAATCCACTGTAGGTGCAGGCATGCCAAGGGTGAGGCTCATATCGAGCGTGGCAAGGCCAAGGCCGTTGCTACCAAGTCGAGGTAATTCAGTCGTCGTGAGAATGAGTTGCTGGAGGGCACCAGGCTTTGCACCTGGAGGAAGTTTTCTACCGGGAGGGTTATTTTCCTGTCGTGGCTGACCAGGCGGAGCAACATCGTCAGGGAGGAGTGGTTCGGTCAGGTCTTGAGGATCACCGAGTGCGGCAAAGCGAATCTTTTCAAAAAAACTAGTATCAAGCGAATCGACTGGCGGGAGTGGAATGATTTCGTCACCATATGTCAATGAATCCCATGGCTGCCAGGTAAAGCCTACGATAAGAAGCAACCATGATATGTTACGACGCTTTTGAGAAGTCATATTCTTCTCCACATGCGTTAGTAGGCAAGGCCTAACCGAAACATAATCGTACTTGGGAGATCAACAATTTGCTGTATGCCGGTTGCTGGGTCACCGACACCGTTCACATAAAAAAGTTGACGATAAAAAGCATAGCCGATTTCGAAATTTCCAGAGAAGCCAGTTGTGGCAAGAGGCACCCATTCTGTACCGAGTGAAATTCGAATATCGTTGTAGTCAAAGTTCTGGATAAATCCTTTTGAACCACCGGCATTTACATTTCTAAATGTCCAACGACCGCCACCATATTCACCGGCCACATAGCCCCACCATGCATGTCGACGGGTTTGTCCAAAACGCCACATGGCCCGCGGAGCTGGAAAGAATATGTCATATTGGGAGGTTGCATTGGGTGTCCATGTAAATCCCACTGCGGGTAATATTTTTACCTGATTTCGATCGAGGTAGATGACACCCAGTTTGCCTTGAAAAGTAGGAGTCATATTTAACGTGCCAATCGCTCGTCCCATCAGACGCCAGCTATCTGTGACAAGAACATCCCAGTTTGAATAGATGCCGAGCCGGAGACCAAATTCTGCACCAAAGAGTGGTGTGAATTGTGGATTCCATGCTGCGTCAAGAAAGCTGTCGTAGGTATTACCAGGGAGTTGGGGACTAAAGGGTTGTCCAGCAACCCCTGCGAGTGGACTACTTTGAGGACCACCCCATAGCTGCATGCCAAAACCGGGGGTGAGCAGGAGCGGGGCTCGATTGATATTCGCTGGTGAATTCATAAAAAATGGGAGTGCGAACGTAGCCGATGTATCGAGTTCATTGACAGCGACAGAGTTTCCTCTGCCAGTTCCTAGGATATATGTCCAACTTCCTCGTACTCCTTGATAAGCCCGCATTGATTGCTGGTAGGTCTGCTGAAACCATTCGCTTTGTTGTGTCGGTGGTTGTGGATAGCCAACCGGTAATGTGGAGGATGGATTACTTGGAACGATAGGCGGTGGTGCTGTTGAGTAGCCCGGGTAACCAGGCTGTCCATTTACGGCTGAGGTGGCCCATGTTGGTGGTGGATTTGTTCCGGGGTTCGTCGCAGGCACAGGGTAGATCTGGCTTGCCTGTGGTCCATAGGGATCCCAGGCAGGAGGTGGAGGTGAAAGTGGATATCCGTACGGTGATGCCTGTGCAATTCTGTCGAGAGACGAACTTGCAGGAGGCGGTATTTGTACGGTCTGCGCAGCAACATTTGTATCTGCAATGAATACAGATATGCCCACGGTCAAAACAATGAGTGAAAAGAGCGTTACTCGCACGCGGTCGTCGACCCATGCAGCGGGAATTGGCTGGAGCCATCCAGATGTTTCTGAATATTTGACCCCAGCTCGTATCCGGTGGGTACCGCGCAGATGGGATACGGGTCAATATCGCCAGCGTGCCATTACTTCTCCTGCACCATACTATGCTCTTTAGATAGCGTAGACTTCCCTCTTTGACAAAATTTTCAGATGGTCCAAAACCAGAGGTCTTTGTTGGTGGCTGGTATCGGTGGAGATGGTACTTCTGCTGCCACTGAACACGTCAAATAAACGACTGCGTAGACGTATTATAATCAAAGGAAGGAGACGATGAGAAAGCAGCACGTTAACAGAGAACATCTGCAACAGATAACATCACTCAAGACCATCGAGTGTCACTCAGAACTTGCATCGACAATGGATCGAGCAAGAGCATTAGCTACCGATCCATCAATACAACTCCCTGCTTTAGTCATAGCTTCTTATCAACGAAACGGTCGTGGTCGTCGTGGTGCGGGATGGTGGCAGCCTTCAGGCAGTCTGGCAATGACCCTCGTGATGGAAATTCCAACAGAGGAAGAAATAGCAGGAGGTATTCTCCCGGTTTGGTCACTTGTGTGTGGTCTTGCCGTAGTGGAGTCTCTGCAACAACTTAATCCAGATTTGAAACCTCTTGTGCGTTGGCCAAACGACATTGAAATAAAAGGCAAGAAGCTCGCAGGCTTGCTTGTAGAAGCTACAACAACACAAAAATTACTTATTGGTATTGGAATCAATACAGACGGTTCAAAAGATGATGCACCTCAGGCCCTCCGAGATCGACTGATTACGATACCGGACGTCTTAGGAACATCTATCTCACATAATGATCTTCTTGGAATCCTTATTCCACGCATTGAAAAAAATGTAAGTGATGCAATGAGTCCGTCTATATGTCAATCTATTCTTGAAAGATATAAAGCACACTGCAGCTTGACTGATACGCTCATAAAACTTTTTGACGTTTTGTGTATAGATTTGAAAAATGAACCTGAAAATCAGGTTGCTCACCAGAAAACTACCCTGGTGGGTTTCTGTAAAGGTATCGATGAAGTGGGTCGTCTCCTTATTGAGACACCACATGAGACACTAGCGGTACTTGCAGGCAGTCTGACAGATCCTCTATCAATCTGGAGAAGTGACGATTCCACCCCTCATTAAACAATGTCATTCACTTTTATGAGCATGAGTTTTCTGTGCTACGAGACAGATTTCCTGACCACCTGTTGAAAGTTGCTGAACTTGGGTTTGGTATCCCCATGAGGCAAACGAAGTACACCATTGGCCAATTTTTTCAGCAATTGATACATCAGAAAGCTTGAGTGTCGCAATGATTCCTCGTGGCCGAAGTGAGGGTGATACAAGAATTCGCTCAAGAGCGGTCATCGTACTGGCAGGATCAATATTCATATCGGTCAAAATCCAATCAAACCCATGAAAGTTCCTGATTTTTACGTCTCGAGCACGTTTTTTCCAATGTGTGAAGCACGTATGCTCTGCAATCTGAGAATCAATCGCAGCTGGATCAACGCCAATCACTTCGAGATTGGCTTCTAAAAGACGTTGACAAGCTCCTCCAGGCGCAGCTCCAAGTTCACAGACGCGCTCACCTGGGTGAAAATTGATTCCGAAACGGGCAATTGCTTCATCAAGCTTAAGCCATGCTCGAGAAATTTTTCGAGCTGGAACTTGATGCGTGTAATAACCCCCAGGCCATTGGCCGGCTCGAGATTGGTTGTTGTGTACGCCAATCCACCATCGATTCTCGGAATCAATAACACAGTCTAGGATGAGATGTGTGGTGGATAGAAAAAGATTCTTGTTCAGACTGACAAAAGACTCGGTGAGTTTACGGTGGATGGATTCAGTATCAACTTTTAGACGAGGGTCACGTTTCCACACATGAACTGCTTGAAAGTGTATTGACGTGAGTAACTGGTGGGTAGCAGCAATTCGTTGTTCGTCAGTCTGGCCCGTGACTTGTCCGAGTGAACGAATACCAATTCGAGCAAAAACAAGCTTGTCTAGAACATCGGCTGGAATTTCAAAGTCATTCCACTGTGAGTCTGTCAGAGTCTGTGGAGGTACTCGAAACGTTACGAGACCTTTTCGCCAGTATGATTTTCGAAATGATGGAAAAGCTATCTTTTGCCGAATTTCTAGAGCAGGCTCACTACCATGTCGGCATCCGATAAGGAGAAACTCACCTTGTTGGATATCGTCTGCAGTGTCGACTTTTGGCATCTCGACATTCATGAATATGTATCAAACTGAAATGACCAGAAAATTTATCGATCAATAAAATGAGGCCGGCCCGGGCGCCCAAGAGCCCGGGCCGGCCTTTCTCGTCAGAACAATGGCATGTTCGCCATCGTTGTGCACCGAACCCGAATGAAATATTCGTAGATCAGGAACATTCGATGGAAACCGCCTTTAAGTCACGTCAAAGACGAATTAGGCGTGGCCCTTTTTCTTGGCAGCCTTCTTCTTCTTTGCAACTTTCTTCTTGGCTACTTTTTTCTTAGCAACCTTTTTCTTGGCAACCTTCTTCTTGGCGACCTTCTTCTTCTTGGCTACCTTTTTCTTAGCAACCTTTTTCTTGGCTACCTTTTTCTTGGCGACCTTCTTCTTTGCAGCCTTCTTCTTGGCCATTGAATGGCTCCTTGCCAGTAGCACCCCATAAAATGAACCGACTGCTTCCTTGGGGTGCTGAATCTTGGAAGGAGTCGACGTTAGCATGCTGCCATGATGTGCAAGCACATACATCACATGCATGAAGTACAAGTTTTCAGTAATTTTGTGTTCTACTGTCAAGAGAAATCACAAAAAATTTTTTAAAAAAATGTAAATTTTTTATCTAAAAAACCAGATTGCTACCGTGTGAATGCCTTTGAGAGATTGCATCACCAGACAATTTTGAGATGCGTAGAGAGCACATTTCATGTGCACAAAGATGCTTTTTTACGGCAGAAAGTCCATTTTAAGGTTCAACCGAACTTTTTTTTACCCAGTCGTGAAGCATGTTCATCTGTGCTGAAAAACCCTGCTCGGTACAACTCAGTGGACTTTTGAAAAAACTTGCCAACCAAGGCAGAGAACCGGCCTCGCCAGCCAGTCGGGCGCGATCCACTAACCGAACGAGATCAATCACTAGGGGCGCTGCCAGAATAGAATCACATCCTTGCCATGTGAATTGCATGGTCATGGGAGTACCTAGAAATCCTTGAAAATGAATGTGATCCCATGCAGTTTTCCAGTCACCAAGACTCTCAATGAACTCAATAGAGACAAGTGTTTGCGGTGTTGATGGCAAGAGACTCGCAAGCAGATGGTCTTTACTTCTTACCTTGGCTGCTTTGTTCGAAGGATCGTCAAGTATTTTGCCATCGAGATTGCCAAAAATGTTGTGCCCTACCCAACTTTGAACATTGAGGTGGCGATCACGAAACATTGGGGCAAGAACACTTTTGAGCAATGTCTCACCTGTTTTTCCATCACAACCTGCATGCGGCAGGCCTCTGTTTTGGGCGAGTTTATTAAGTGCAGGCGGTGTTGCCCCCGTAGAAGGCGTGAAATTTATGTAGGCAGCATCTGCCTCAAAAGCTGCAATAGCGTAGAGACTACTCGTCGGTAGCGGGCTTGAGTCTGTAGTCTGTTTGAGGAGAGGTGCGATTTCTTCAAAGTCTTCGGGAATAGGTGACGACCATGGAGGTTCAGTCGATGCAAGGTTGACGACGATAACACGATCAATCTCATTTGCAGTAGCAAAATCAACAATATCTTTCCGAATACGATCGATGATATTTCGTGGAGTTGTTCCTTTTTCAGATCCTGGTGAAGAGGCTATGGCTTGAATGGATCTACCAGCTGCCAACACGGTTCCTGATCGAATGCGGGCCTCAATCTCTTGAAGATCGGGCATTATAGACTCTAAAATGTCTGGTGATATTGCTCGACTCACTGTCCACATACGGCGGGCCTCATTCAGCAGGCTCTCGTCACGGATATCATGTCCACCAACTACAATATCACTACAATGAGCGAGATTAAGCGGATGAAATGCCGAGGTTTCAGTGATTAAACCAATGGGTTCAACCAATCCCCGTTTCATGGCTGCAAGGCCGGTCATGACGGTCGTGGCGACGCCACCTTTTGCACCGATTAGCCAAAGTCCAATTCGTCCCGTTGCCATCCAAGCTCCTCTTTGTCACCGTGGTATTATCTGTAGACGGATGGTTCATTTCTGTTTTACGCCAGTAGTATTTCTAATGGCGTACCTATACCTGAAGTATGCCATGTCAATTAGGTTCTTACTGGCAAGAAGTTCGAAAGGAAACAATTCATGGAAGAAGCTGCTTGTTTTCAACTAGCACAACGCATGGCCTCCCTCCAACCATCAGCTACGCTTGCCATGGCAGCACGAGCCGGTGCAATGAAGGCATCAGGGATTGATGTGATTGATCTTTCGGTTGGAGAACCAGATTTTCCCACACCGGAACATATCTGTCAGGCCGGTAAAGCAGCTATTTCAGCAGGAAAAACAAAATATACGCCTGCAGCCGGCATACCGGCGCTGCGCGAGGCAATTGCGAATGACTATACCCGTCGATCTGGGCTCGCGGTCACACCCGCACAGGTTATTGTCTCAAATGGGGCAAAACATAGCCTTCATAATGTTTTCACATCAGTCTTAAATCCAGGTGATGAAGTCATTGTGCCCACACCATATTGGGTGAGTTATGCCGAATTGATAAAGCTTGCTGGAGCCATTCCAGTTCTCGTTGAAACATCTATCGACGAAGATTTCAAGCTACAGCCGAATGCGTTCAAATCTGCAATTACGCCTCGAACACGCATGCTCTTATTGTGTTCTCCTAGTAATCCAACTGGGGTTGTGTATTCACGCGAAGAGCTCGTGAGCATTGCAGATGTTGCTATTGAAGCTGATCTTTCTGTTGTTTCAGATGAGATTTATGACCAGCTCGTCTTTGATGGTCGTGAATCTATTTCCTTTCCAACATTACATCCCGGCTTGGAATCACGAAGTATCGTTGTGGCCGGGGTGAGTAAGACGTACTCAATGACTGGCTGGCGTATTGGGTGGACGATTGGCCCTCCGGTGTTGTCGAAGGCAATGGGAAGCTTGCAGAGTCAGGAGACAAGTAATCCCTGTAGTATCAGTCAACATGCAGCCATAGAGGCACTTACTGGTCCACAAGATTGTGTCACGTTGATGCGAAATGCATTTCAAATGCGACGAGATCTTGTTGTTGAAAGACTAAGCCAAATTCCCGGTGTCAAAATTCCAGACATTGGTGGGGCTTTTTACGCTTTTATCGATATTCATGCATCATTAGGCAGACCACATGGTCCACCAGACAGCGTGATATGGTGTGAGCAACTGCTTGAAAAAGAACACGTTGCGACTGTGGCAGGAAGTGCATTCGGTGCAGAAGGACATGTTCGCATGTCTTTCGCCGCATCAGAAGAAAAGCTGACACAGGGCCTCGATAGAATTGCACGTTTTCTAAGTACAATACAGTGAGAAAATTGGTTGGACAGGTTCACAAAGAGGACATAGTAGCGATTATTCTTGCTGGTGGACAAGCTCGCCGTTTGGGTGACAAAAGACCATCTGGTGGAAAGGCAGAATGTATCGTCAGTGGCAAATCACTTCTTCGTATTGTGAGCGAGGCCTTAGTACCGGTTGCTGACTCAGTCCTTGTTGTGGGAGGTAATTCGGCAAAAGTATCTTTTCAAAAATCGATATCTGTACGCCATATTTCTGATAACCGGCCAGAATCAGGTCCATTGCATGCAGTTCGAGATGGGCTTCGGTGGATATGGCGTGAACGTATCTGCTGCATGCCGCAGTTTGTTATTTTGTCCGCATGTGACCTACCCATGATCAATTCGGCACTTGTGTTGGAAATTCTACGTCACTTTCCACAAGATGAGATATTGACGAAGTGGGTTGTTCCCGAGGTGGGAAGCCGGCTGCAGTACCTCTTTTCAGTCTGTCGGCCAACGCTGCTGCATTCATTAGACAGCTATCTTGCGGCTGGTGCTCGTGATTTTCAAGGCTTTGTTTACGAGTTGCAGAAAATTGAACCAAAGAGCGTGCATATCATCAAAGATTCTATTTGGGGAAAAATAGATCCAAATGGTTGTGCTGCCCGTGATATCGATACCCCAGCAGATCTCACTATTTACACGAAGCCCACTTCGCATTGATTCAAAAGAATCTCTATACTCTTGAGGGTCAGTTAGAATTATTGAGTGCGTAGAATTCATTTCTTTTTCAGTTTTTAACGGCAGACCAGTCGACAATCATGGATGATGTCCGAGATCATGAAAAAGAGTCTCTACGAACCGTCTTCCTGCGGCGATGGCGGTGGTTTTCCCGGTTTCTGAAAGTGCTTTTTGTAGGATTTCTAATCTATCAGGCACCGCGGCTGACGGTGTTCAGAGTTGTACGAGATTGGCCGCTGCAAAAAGTATTCGAAGGTCTTGCTGGGCAGATTTCATCGAGCTCAGCAGAGTGGGATTGGTTTGGTCCTATTATCTACAGAGACTTCCTTATCAGAACATCTGATGGGGTGCCTTTACTAGCTGTAGACCGTGTTGAAATTAATCGCAGTCCTCTTGTCCTAGCATTCAAACCGAATGATGTAGGACGAATTCGGCTTGAAGGGGGAAGACTATCAACAGCTGTTTGGAATGGTGGAAGTACAATCGAGACAGTGCTTGAACCGTGGTTCGCAAAAATTTATCAAGGGAATTCAGTAACAAATCTTCAAGATCTCAAAGATGAAGGAAATAAAGAAAATGCTGCAAAAGACGCTCAGAGTCGCATAACTGGGACCATCGAACTTGTAAATTCAACAATAGAGCTTACTGATTTGCGTCAGGGCGACGCGTGGTTACTCAGTGAGCTCGCTGCAGTCATTCCATTTCCGGAGCCAACGGAAGGGGGCGTGGTTTCTTTTCAATCATCAGACATTATTTGCAGTGGATTGGTGCAGCATGCTGAAGAACCACAGTTGAATGTCATGCAATCATCTTCTCAATCAGAAAATAGTTTACCAACTAAAAGCATTATGAGCCGTACAAACGCTATGCTTGCCCGTCCAGGTGGTTGGTCAGTAACGGTAGCTGAACAGGAATCTGATCACGGCAAATATGCATTGGTAATTGGAGCAACTCGTTGCCCAGCAGGCATCTCACGGATAGCATCAAATCGATTTGGATGGCCACACGTTTTGCAGGGTTTGGTAGATATTCGCGCGGATGTACTTCTTAGCAAATCATTTCAAATAGAGCGACTTGCTCGATCACGGCATGAAGCAGCACATTATGCGATAAAGGGAAATGTAGTAGGTCGTGATCTGTTAGTTGTTGACACACTTACAGAAGAAAAGCAATTTCTTATTGAAAAAGTTGATGCGCCATTTGAGGTAACTGTTTTTCAGGATGAATACGTCATTCAGAAATTTCAAGCAGAAACTAATTTAGGATACCTTGAAGCGACTGGAACTATTAGGGCACCATCCGGTCGGTCGTCCGGAAGCAATATTGCATTGCCGGGTTGGCACCTTCTTGAAGCAGTTCAAGCAGATAATTTCGAGGCCCAAGCGTCTTTAGATATTCCTGCTGTATTGAATGCCTTTCCAGGTATTCATGTGCTTCGTCCTGATGTGCAACTGGCAGAAGGAACAGTCGAGATTGTTGTCAAAAGCCAAGAAAAGGAATCAAGTCGACAGGTTTACTTTAAATCCGAACTCGACCATGTGTCGGCGATGCGAGGTGAAGAAAAAGTAGAATGGAACATGCCTTGGTCTGCTTGGATCTACGCGAGACAACAGTTCGGAGGAGAACTGCGTTTAGAAGAAGCTGGATTGTCATCGGCGTTTGCCGATATTTCCATGAATCGGCTGGCGGATACTATTGAGACATCGTGGCGGATGGACCTTGGACGTATTTTTCAAAAAGTGAACACACTTGTTGATTTTCAGAGCGATGGAGAGGAGCAATCTTTTTCAGGGATATCACGAGGCCAATGTCGCGTCGATAAATTTCCTGAAAGAGGCTCTACCAAAATAACGACATCGTTAAGCGTAGAAAATTTACGCTGGATGATCGGTGAGCGAGAAATCTGGAAAGACCATCTCGTTGCAGCAGATTTTGATACTTCTTGGGTCGAAACACCGGCTGTTATTTCTCTGGAGACTGCAGACTTAAAGATAGAGTCGGGCAGTGACTCTCTTGTGGTTGTGCTTGCAAATGAATGTCAAATTGCTGGTGATTGGAAGAAGTCATTGTGGTTGAATTTTACTTCAGGAGAGAACGAACATGCTTCTTTTGACTGTCATATGTCGGGTAATTTGGTGACATGGCAACAGCGTATTCTTGGTTTAGGTACAGCCGGTGGCTTTCAACATAGGTGGCCGGAGGTACCAGTTGCCGGCAATTTTGAAAGTAGTTGGACGCTTGGGTGTGTTGGTCAGCAATTTCAGATAACAAAAGCTACTGGACACATTGAGCAGTTCTCTCTTCATTCTGGAAAGCATCATATAGAGGAGCCACGAGTTGTAATCGCAGCAGTTGGATCAATAGATCCAACTCGAGAAATGATAAGGCTCTCAAGCGCAGAAGTGTTGTCATCTACGGTATCACTACGAACGAACGGATTGCAATTAGCTTCGAAAGGTTCTACGAAGCAACCGCTGATCGATAGCATTTTTGATTCAGTACAAGGACAACTTCAGTGGCAAGTTGATCTCACAAGGCTTGATAAATGGTTGGCCGAAGATATGACATCAGATGTAGCTGGTCGCCTTTGGGGTACCGTAGATCTTCTTGAAACACCTTCGGGTATCAATTTTTTGATGACGACAACTGGAAGTCAATTAGCCATTTCACCAGCCGGTATAAAAACAAACGCAACAGCAAACGTAACTTCAGGTCCGGTTTGGATAGAACCGCAGGTGAATGGACTTCTCGATGTGACAAGACCAGTGGTGAATAAAGTAGGTATAGATCAATTAAAAATTAATCGATTCAAAATAGAGTCGTCGACTATGAGTGTTGTCGCTACTGGATCGATTAATGATTTGAGAGGACAACGTGAAGTTGAACTTGGAGGTACGATATTAACGAATTGGGAACAACTCGTTCGATTTCTTTCGCCGTCCTCGGGCACAATGCTAAAGCTTACAGGTGGTGGTCCACAGCCATTTACCGTGAGAGGATCTTTTGGATCAGTTCAAGGAAAGGCTGCAGCAGGTGATTCTGTAACGTTACCTGTGCCTGATCAATGGAGATCTCTTACACAAGAGAGTAATTTACCAAGACAACAATACATTGCTTTACCCCTGAAGCAGCAGCAGGGTATTCATGATGGTCTTGCGAAGTGGCTTCCTCAGATACGTGCCAAAACGACACTTTCCTGGCAGTCTGGGCATATCGCTGATTTTCCTCTTGGCCCTGGAACATTACCGATTCAACTCGTAGAGGGACAATTAGCGTTTGGTCCATTTGCAATACCTGTTTCAGGTGGGACAGTACGTGGCTCGCCTTGGATTCAGCTTTTTCCACCTCCAGGTGAGGTCGTGTTACCACCAGGAAGATTAGTTGAACAAGTTGCTCTGACACCCCCATTGTGTGATCAGTGGTTATCGTGGTTATCGCCAATTATGCGTAGTTCCACTGAAGCGCAAGGTTTTCTGACGGTGGATACATCCGGTGGCCAGTTGCCACTCGGTAGTCCGCTCAATGGTCGATTTGATGGGCAATTGTGGCTTGAACAGTTTTCGGTCACTCCCGGTGACATGGCAGGACCACTCATAAAGCTTTTGGCAAAATTGCAGAGTGTTGTTGATCCACGCTTTGCGTTTGGTGATCAGGTTGTGTTTTTACGTGCACGACCTGATCCAGTGCATGTCTGGATATCAGAAGGTCGTGTTCATCACGATAATCTTGTTCTGGATATGGGCCAACTTTCTGTTCGAAGTAAGGGAAGCATGGGGCAAGACGGTTCATTGTCAATGCAAATAGAAGTGGCTTTTCGAGGAGATTTAGCAGGAGCGACTCCAGTCGTAGCACAACTTTTAAGGACTCCGTTTGTGATTCCCCTTCGTGGCACTGTTCAAAGACCTCAGTTTGATGCAACCGCTTTAGATACAATATTGACACGTATCATGCAGAACACGGCAGATGCAGTACTACGTGATGGTATTGGTCGTGGTCTCGAGGCACTTTTTGGTAATCCCCAACCACCTGAAAATGCATCACCGCAGTCAACACAACCACTTACCTTTCCTGACACCGACTAAGCTTTGGTGTAGTGACTTTTGTGGTTTTCGAAACAATGAATAACATGATCAGACAGGTGCATGTCGTAATCTTCTATTCATTCCATTAATGAGCTTTTTGAGTCTCTTCGAATAATTAAAATGTTCGATCTCAAGTGCGTGTCGTGGTGAATCGATGTATCGAATGAAATGAGTGTTTGATGACCGCTGCCTTTGTTTTTGAAGCCACGACTTAGCTTGTGGTGCCTTACGGTCAGCGAGAATCATTCTTGCAATTACCTGTGATTGAAGGTCTGTGATTCCCCATTGACCACTGTCCGGTTGAATCATCCCAACGACAGCAAGGTCATTCTTTTCTGGGTGAAGAAAATGCATGAAAAGTTCAGGAATGCTATGCCTCGCCGTAGGTTCCAATGCAGATATTGTTGGAAACGTGAGTCGATAGCCTGTTGCTGCTATTACGACATCAATGCGTTCATTTCTTCCATCTGTAAATACCGCAGTGTTACCTTTGAACTTTGCAATATCGGGCACTGGTTGAATCGCACCTTTATCGATACGGGCATAGATATTGTCATTAATAATAGGGTGAGTTTCCCAAAGTTTATGATCTGGATATGGAAGGCCATGTTTTTCAGGAAGGCCAATTGTCCGGTCAATGACTCGTCGACTAATGGATCGACGAAGCCATAGAGGCATGCCCATTTTAAGCAGCCGTTCACCTCGGAGGTCTGAGGGTCTGCCCATGAAGAGTCGTGGTAAAATGTGGTAGCTTCGACGGGTTGAATGGAATGTTGCTGTAGCATGATGGGAAGACTCAACAGCGATATCACAGCCAGAGTTTCCACCTCCAATAACAAGGACTCGTCGGTTCTTTAATGTGTAGGGTACGTCAGGGGACTTATAATCTGCAGAGTGAAAAACGGGGCCGTCAAAATTGGAAATAATATTAGGTATTCGTGGCTCGTGATTATGTCCTGAAGCAAAAATTAGTCCGGCATAGCTTCGTGTGGTTCCGTCTTCAAGCTCGACACACCAACCCGTTCTTATATGATCACGTTGAAGAGGCGTAATATGAGCAACAGATTTTTGAAAAAGAATATGATTCCGTAAACCAAAGTGTTCAGAGTAACGATGAAGGTAATCTAAGCATTGTCTGTGGTCAGGGTAAGCTGGCCACTCACGCGGCATTGGATAGTCAGTAAATTCTGTCAACGACTTGGAACTAATGAGTTTGGTAGATTCAAAGACTCTTGAGGTCGAGGAACCAAAATACCAATTCCCACCAAGATCATCTTCGCGCTCGAGGCATTCAGTTTCGATATTGCAGTGTAAAAGATTTTTGAGTGCTGTTAATCCAGAAGGACCAGCACCAATAACACACCACTTTGACAAGTCATTCATGTCACGTGCCGACATAGTTAATGATCAAATCACTCAATGCTTCAATAGTATCCTGTGTATGTATATAGGAAAGACTTATTCGCAGAAGACTAGAGTCACGAGGAACACTTGGAGGTCGTATGGCCGGTACAAAAAAACCGTCTCGGCCAAGTGAAGCCGCTATTTCAATGGCTTTCTGTGGAGTTTCTAGGAAAACTGGCACGATATGCGCTTCTGCCTCACCAATATTGATTTCGTTATCCAAAAGTTTCTGCCGAAAACGATATGCACTTTCGGCAAGTCTGTGTCGGCGGAATGGTTCTTTAGAAACCAACTTCATGGACTCAATTGCAACTGCGGCAGAAGCTGGCGGATGCGCAGTAGAAAACATCCAACTACGAGCCCGATGCCGTAGAAATTCAATGAGTGCATGATGCCCTGAAACAAAACCACCAGCGCTTCCAAGAGCCTTTGAAAGCGTACCGACGCGTACTGCAACCGATGATGCTATCCCTGCTGCTTCAATGAGTCCACTGCCGTGAGTTCCAAATAGCCCTGTAGCGTGGGCCTCATCAACGAGGAGCATACTTTGAGTGTCTTGTGCAAGTTGAGCGAGACCGGTGAGCGGTGCAATCGTTCCATCCATAGAAAAAAGGCTGTCAGTGACTATCAGCCGTCTTCTTGCAGGAATAGTCTGAAGCAGTTCAGCGGCTGCTGTGATGTTGCGGTGTGGATAAAGACGGACATCTGCTTTGGAAAGTCGGCAACCATCTATAATGCTTGCGTGATTATGAGTATCGCTCACGATAAGGTCGCCAGGCCCTGCGAGACATGAGATAGTTGCCGTATTCGCAGCATAACCACTTGGGAAAATGAGAGAATCTTCCGTACCAAGAAGTGAAGATAAGCTTTTCCCGAGTACGTCATGCAAACTTGAATGACCACTTACGAGTGGACTTGCACCGGCACCAGCACCTTCTGCGCATGCTCCCTTCGCAGAAGCTTTGATTAGACGTGGATCGCCGGCATAACCAAGATAATCATTGGCTCCAAAATTTATGAGGGAAACGCCGTTCAATGTGACGGTATTTGATTGTCGGCCTGACCGTATGCGAACTGGTCTGAAGAGATTATCAGATTTTATGGTACCCAATTCTTCTTGAAGCCAAGCAAGGCTTTCTAGCAGCGGCTGATTTACCGGCGGAGCTGTTGGCAGAGGAGTTTCATGCTGACATGACATAGCACAAATTTTACTTTTGCTTGGTGAGTCGTTCAAACACTCTGAAGTGGGCAACTGAGACTGGATGCACCGAAAGCCTGCTCCCTCGACGGAGTAATTCAAGACCTTCGAGGGCTTTCACACCCCGTAACTGTTCTAGAGATAGTTCTTCAGGGAATATTTGAAGAAGCTTCACGTCCACCATAGACCAGATTGGTTTTTCAGGCGAAGCCTTTAAATCCTGATATTTATGGTTTTTCTTCCAAGCGAAATGATCGGGATACGATTCTTTTACAATTTCAACAATGCCGACAGCTGCCGGTGGTTTGGCATTAGAATGGTAAAAAATGGCACGATCACCCAGCTTCATATCTCGTAGAAAATTGCGAGCTTGGTAATTTCGAACGCCTTCCCAGCACGTGGTTTTGTTTTTTGACCGTGCGAGATCCTGAATAGAAAAAGTTGTTGGTTCACTCTTTATCAGCCAATAGTGCATGAACTACTCCGCGACGCCATCGAGAAAAAATAGTGTTATTTTTACAAAATATACCAAGTCTTATTTCTAGAAAGGTATTTTATTTTTGTATTGGAAGTCTATTTTAGTGCATAAATTTACTTTGATGAGAGGTTTTGAAGGTGAAAAGCTATTGGGGCTACGGAACTCATTACCTGAAAAAACACGTCTTGAAGAGATCGGTCGGCTCAGCTGTAAAGATCATGTATTGAAGCTGAGTTATTTGGTGTCAGCCCGAACCTCGTTTCGAAGAAGATACCCATCTCATCTGAAACAAAATAAATCTGAAAAAAATAAAGTGTGCCAAAATCAAAACTCAGTGACACTTACTGCCTGCACTATTGATCTTGCGAACAGATAAGAATGATAAGTTGAGTTGCCAAATCAAAAATCTAATTGGTTTCGGATTCTTTCGAGTTTTTCGAATGCACTGGAGACATTGGCTGCTGGTCACATGAACGTGTATGCATGGGACCTCCTTCGCAGCATGTTTCCAAAATCATTCCGCACTGTCGGCAATGAAGTTTCGCACGAATTTCATGTGTTTCACCACCACAAATCGGACAGACAGATTGTGTAGAGTTTGGCATAAATTTTTAAGAATGAGTGTAGTATTGGGAAACTGATTGCTGGAGATTTTTACTGTAAAAATCTCCAGTAGAATTATTCGCAGCATTTTTTTTTGATTCAGTTGATTATTTGGGCCACGTCACCTGTCTTGTATCACGAATACTATTCCAAGAGAACCCTGGTCCAAGAGAACCCTGGAAGTCTATTTTTGCTGTAAGCTTTGACTAGGAACTCGTTAAAAGTTCGTTAAGTAACCCAGCGACATGTCTCCTTATCTTGGCAGAAAATGAGATCAGTGCCAATTTCATGACTGCTGTTGTCATCAATCATTGACGACACCCTTGAACACAACTTTTGCTTCGTAAATGTCTTGAATAATAATAAATCGGCACATATTTTTTCGTCACTAAGATACGATTTGTTGATTCCTGTATGTGTGACATTGCATAGTCGCTGTTGTCGGGCATTGTTGAAATATAGGAAATGTGCTGAGCGAAACGTTCAAATAAAAAGAGCTCATAAAAGACTAGATAAAAAATAGTCTAAACGTTGACTTCAGTAGATCTTTCTTTGTAAACAATCAAGAGCTTAGAGAAACACACAATGTATTTTTGTAGCCGAAGATATTTTCAATCCTGCCAAAATGAAAATCTTTTTTCAGCGAGTAATATGTCATGGATACTTCTTTTTGTTACTATTTGCTTTCAAAATACGTCACATGCTAAGTCACTGAGTCGCTATCAGGGCGCACGGAGGTGTATGGGTGTGACGTGGACAGTCACAGTGTTTACGGAGACACTTGCCGAGGCTGAGACAGCCATAACAGCTGCTCTTAATGAAGTCACTCGACTCGAGAAGATTCTGTCGGATTACGAACCAAACAGTGAACTGTGCCAACTCTCAGCGTCGGCACCCACACAATGTCCGAAACAGATAAGTAATGATCTTTGGGAAGTTCTTGTGCAGGCAGTAGCTTGGCGTGATCGAAGTAGCGGAGCCTTTGATCCAACGGTCGGTGTTATGACTGATCTATGGCGGAAAGCACGACAGACAGCGAGGATGCCTTCACCAGAAGAACTCAGCCGTGTGAAGCAGTCAGCCGGACCTGAGACATTGAGATTAGACGGTGCTCAAAAAGTGAGTCTCCTTGAACCCAATATGAGGCTTGACCTCGGTGGCATCGGGATGGGCTTTGCGATAGATCAAGCATTACGAGTAGTCAAAAAGAACGGTATTTCGATTGCCATGATTGATGCTTCAGGGGACATAGGTGTGATCGGAAAGCCACCACATTCAAATGGCTGGCGAATTGCGATCGATGCACTTGGCCGGAATTTAGACAAGAACAATCCCGCACTCGAGAACGGTTTTGCTATCACTTTAGAAGATGCATCGGTCACAACATCGGGCGATGCTTTTCAAGCGATTGAGATTGGAGGTACACGATACAGTCATATTGTTGATCCAAGGACGGGGCTTGGTGTGATCGGTTCAACAGGTGTCACCGTCATCGCATCTGATGCGACAACTGCCGATGCGGTGGCGACTACTTTGAGTGTGCTTGGGCCAGACGTTGGGTGTCAGTTCGTAGATCAAATAGAACGCTGCGACGCTCGCTTTATCTGGAAGGAAGATGGGCAAGTTAGGGTGCGTACGACATCCCAGTGGCCTTCCCCAACCACCGATTCTTTGCAAAACAAAACAAAATGAGGGTGACACTAACGGTTAGCACAAGTTTATCGATCGACTCGTCGATACCAATTGTGCTGACGCTACGCCCTGGGGTGTGCGGATACGCGGGTACGATCCGGGGGGGTCGTCGTACTCAGAAGACTTTTTGTGGCACGAGACGCTAGCCAAGTTAGCTCTTTGAGCTTCAAAAAGACTTCCCTCCAGGGCGCAGCGGCAGTTGTTTCATGAAGAAACGAATGATGTCTGACGTATTGTTATGCATCCCAGACTGATCAATGAGTCTCGAAAAGAAAACCTCCGTGAATAGTTGGCCACGACAATTTGCTGTTCTTCTTATATGCGTAGCAATCGTTGTGAGTGGATGTGCGCCACGGCAGCCGTTTTATTTTTTCGAGGACGGTGATCTTTCCCATTACGTTGGTGCTGTTCAGAAAATTGAATATCCAGATACATGCCAAGATCCTCTTGATGAGGCAGCTGGATCAGTCGAACCCCTGACACTTTCGAATGCTAATTTCGATGAAATTTGGGAACTGCCGCTTGAAGATGCTATACGTACCGCACTCGAAAATGGCAAAGTGCTCAGAAATCTTGGCGGCAGATTTAGTAGCTTTGGAGGTCCACGGCCTCAGACTGGTGAACCACCAGTCTCACTTTTGACAAACCCAGACCTCACTCCAACAGTCTATGATCCAGCGCTTATTGAAACCGATCCATTTCGTGGTGTTGAAAGTGCACTCGCACAATTTGATGTTCAATTGTCAAGTTCATTGACGTGGGAACGGCAGGATAGGCCTCAGAATGTAGGTGGCCCTGGAACAATCATTTTCCAACAGCATCTCTTAGGTGATACAGGAAACTGGACAACTGGTTTACAAAAGCGAACTGCAACTGGTGCAACGTTTGGACTCGCGAATGAAACTCTCTACGACAATAATAATTCACCGATTCGGCAGCAGGGTGTCCCATCGACATGGACAACAAATTACGACTTCTCATTTCAGCAGCCACTCCTCCAAGGTGCAGGCCTGACATACAACCGAATTGCTGGCCCAGATGCGTTTGAGAATCTTTATGGTCGACCTAACTTTCGTGGTGTTTTGCTTGCTCGCGTGAATGCAGATATTTCACTTGCGGATTTTGAAATTGGTGTCCGGAATCTCATTAGTGACACAGAACAGGCGTACTGGGAACTGTACTTTGCCTTCCGTGATCTAGAAGCTCGCAAAATTGGGCGTGATAGTGCTCTTGAGGCATGGCGTCGGGTGCATGCACTCTATGTTGAACAGTCCCGAGGGGGTGAAGCAGACAAAGAAGCTCAGGCACGAGAGCAATATTTCTTTTTCCGCAGCGAAGTCGAACAGGCACTCAATTCTGTGTTCAGTGCTGAAAATAGGCTCCGATACATGATGGGCATCTCGTCCTCAGATGGTCGGCTGATACGACCTGCTGATGAGCCAACAACAGCTCGTGTGACGTTTGATTGGCAGCAATCACTCGTAGAAGCACTTTCTCGTTCAGCCGAACTCCGTCGACAGAAGTGGCGGATTAAACAAAGAGAACTCGAACTTACTGCCGCAAAAAATCTTATTCTGCCTCGACTTGATCTCGTTGGGAGATGGCGATTCCTGGGTATGGGTAATGATTTACTTGGTGGTAATAATTCGTACGGTGCAAATGGTGCAGATCCTCTTGAAGGAACGAATGCATATGCCACGCTTCTTCACGGAGAGTTTCAAGAATGGCAAGCTGGTGCACAGTTTTTGATGCCACTTGGTTTTCGTAGAGAGCTGGCAACGGTACGGCATCATCAACTTCAGCTGGCTAAGACTCGTGCTCAATTGCAGGACGAAGAGCTTGAAGTTTCACATGCACTCGTCGAAGCGATACGAAACATAGACACGAACTTTGCTCTGGCTCAGACAAATTTCAACCGACGCGTAGCAGCAGAGCGACAGGTTGAAGCAGTACAGGCTGCATATGATGCTGGCACAACGACATTTGACCAATTACTGGACGCCCAACGAAGAAGGGCCCAGGCGGAAAGTGCCTATTTTCGGTCACTTGTGGATTACAATCGATCTATCGCACAGTTCCATTTTAGGAAGGGATCACTGCTTGAATATAACGGTGTCTTTCTTTCGGAAGGACCATGGCCAGGAAAAGCATACTTTGACGCCCATAGAAGAGCACGTCAGCGAGACGCCAGTCTTTATTTGGACTACGGTCATTCACGCCCAGGAGTATTTAGCCGAGGTCCTATAACACAGAGATTCGATGCTATTGGGGCCGCAGCCGATGCTCAGCAGATGCCTCCACGTGATCCAGCGACTCGTGAATTGCCCGCAGCCTTGCCAGATTTCGATGCTGAAGAACTTCCTACTCCCATGCCGAATACCACATCATCATTTCCAGCGGCGGCACGTGGCTTCCCAGGGGAGCAAATGAATCTATCGAATTCCTCCCAGGTGACAAAAAATTCAGCGATTGATACGGTGTCACACGTAGAAGATACAAAACAATTACAACAACAGGCAGCGAATGTCTTTACGACCGGTTGGCAAGAGCCCGTCACTCCCCCAGCAGCTGCACTTGAGACTCCGGACTCTGCTGCTGAGACACAGCTGCAATAGCTACGAAAAGTTGTTATGCACGATATCCATTTCAAACAACGTGCATAGTATCGAATCTTTATACAGCTCTCACCAAAATTAGGGCGCTGCAGCCGGAAACGGCATAAGGGCAGCTTGCCGAGCCTCCTCAAATGTTTTTATATTTTTATTTCGGAGTTCTGTTAGTTTTACAGAACTTTTTTCGAGTGGGCATGTCAAGAGATACCCAATAATAGTTGGACGAATAAAAGGGTTTTCTGTACCAAGCGTATCCCAGATTTCGGCGATGCTGTCACAGGATTCCCAATCTTGATAGCGAGATAAGTCAACAATGACTTCACGCGAGAGGTGCGGTATAGTGAGTAGTTCGCGGGTTATTGAAACGACTTTTTTACGAGCGATAGTATCAGATGGGTATTCCCAGCAAAATCGTAATGCTTGAAGAAGATGTCGCTGATTGATCGGGCTGGCATCACTTTGAAATAATTTCTGATGCTCCAAGAGTGGCAGCGTCTTTTCTCCGAGAGCAATAAAAAGCCCCGCTATAATTCCATCAAGGCCGGTCTGGAAATCACTCGATGGTTGATTCTCTAGAGCTTGAGTAAGTGCGTCGATGCAAGTTTTTTGTGACTGTTTCGTTGATGTGTGAGATAGTATGCCAGCCAAAAGTGCGTAAAAGCCTCGTCGTTGTGGAGTGAGCGCAGGATCGGTTAGACGATCAATGACCAACTTCGGATCGAAGGCACGGGCAGAGTTCTGAACTTCTTGAAATGGGGCGAGTGCGTACTCGGCATAAGCATCATTTGAAATAATAGGATTGGAGTGTTCGAGCCATTTCGCGAACCACTCCAACCGATTTGTATCGCTTAAGAAATTTCGCTTCACTGGTGGTGCTTGGAGGACATAGCCAATGAGCATTTCGTCAGCAGGAATCGCGGCCCATCCTGTAGCTGGAAGATCAAAAAGCAAAGCAGTTCCAGAAAATGAAGTCTCAACAGAAGCTTTGACATCTACAGAAGAATCTAAAGGCATCAGCGTTCTGCCTGTAGACGTAGGAATAATTTTTGAAAGAAGTAAAAAAGATTGATGTCGTTGCCCCTGTACATCAGCCTGTGCCTGCATCATTGATTCACCAACAGCAGCCTCACTCGATCGCATAATGCTATGCGAAATTGGTGTCTTAACAGGTCCACAAAACGGACAGGCAAAGATTGTTGAGGAAATGAAAAAAAGAAAGAAAATACAACAGGACGTTATCCAAAGCACAATATGAGGAAGCACCCACATCATCACGGATATGGTGTTTTTTAGGCTGCTCATTGCACGGCATCTCCCGTGAGTGCATATACAGCTAAATGGTTGCCGTCTGGGCCTTTGAGCTCCCTAATCCCAAAGATGCCTGTAACGGCTACGGGACGAATAGAAAAATCCGCGGTTCGGCCCGGAGCCATTTTTACAACAATACAATCATACAACGCTGCTCCTGGTCCAAAGCAGCATTCCATATTATCGCGGACCAATACAAATTGGGTGAGACCAGTTTGTTGAAAACTTGGAAGAATATAACCACGAATCCGAATCCGCTGTCCCTTGAGTGAAACGACGTTCTCTGGGAGCAAAGCTTGTGAAAAGGCTGTGTCATCATTCATTTCGAAGACGATGTCATCGAAGGAAATCTCACGAATATCCTTTTGATCTACCTTCCATGATCGCTGTGCGTCGATTGACGGACTCTTTTTTTGACCATTTTTTCCAAAAGAGAGTGATTCTCGCTTCTCTTGATCGCAACCTAAAAGCAGTGAGACACCACAGAAAGTAATAAAACAGCTAGCGAGGAAATGCTTCTTCAAGGTGATATAAGATGCCACCCTCAATACCATCTTGACCGGCTGTTGGACGGACGATGAATGTGCCAGCAATTTTTTTCTGACGAGGGCTAAAAGAAATACCTTTTTCATCTCGAAGATGAACAAAAACACGATCCGTAATTTTTGGATTACCTCCAAAGCAACAGTCTCCTTGATCTCGTACAAGTAAAAATTGACGAATGCCGAATTGTTTTTTCCCAGGATACATATAGCCTTTGAGGAGCACCTTATGCCCATCAAGAGCGCGAGCCGAGTCCGGTATTGACGTTGCCGGTAAACCCGCAGCGGGTTCCAATAATCCAAAATGGATTCTCTCGAATCCTTCAGGAAGTTCCGTGGCATACACCCACGTCAAATAAGCAAATCCTCCGATAAAACAGACCAAAGAAAAAGAAGTTGCTATCTTCGAGAGGCGTGAGCCGGTCAGAATATCGGGACGTTTGAAAATGTCTCTTAGGGCAACTAAACCTAGGCAAAACCCAACCGCTGGTATGACCAGAAGCCACCAGTCAATAAAAGCAAGCGGCGAGAGAAAAGCGAGCGTGGCGGCAGCAATTGCTGTTCCAGCGAGTGCTCTGTATGAATGATCCTCGTTATTTCCTGGCGCACGTTTTGTGGCTGTTGGAGGATTATCAAAAAGTCCTTTTTTCATTACTACTGTTTTGCGACTGGTGTTTTCTAGCCAGAGGCCTCCGATTTTCCTGACTGAAGAAGATAACGAGATAGGAAAGCTACAATTACAACAAGAACGAGCCAGAAAAACCACCGTATCAAAGCCGGTCTCGACTGCTTGTTTTTTGGTGCGAGATTGGGCATATCAATTACTTTGGAATCTGCTAACGGCTGTGATCCCGTGCTTACAACTCTTGCGCTATTTGTGGTGGCATCGTCAGCGACGACATCAGCCACTTGGATAGGTGATTTTGGGGGATCCGCAGTCGTGTTTTCTTCGGCGGCTGTTGTGAGACCAGCAAGACCAGCAAGAGTCGCTGCTCTTCGAACAGCCTCAGGATCTATTTCACGAAGTTTCACCAAAGCGTTTGCCGCTTCGGGAAGCGGACACGCTTTCATATAGTTCACAATCGGTTCGCGTACAAAAATATTTTCTGGCGTTGCGTCAGTATAAATGGTGGTGAGCTTTTTTATTACCGACCAATCTTGCCAGCGGGCAAGGTCAGCAATAACGAGGTCGGCTAGTTTGGGTTCATTGAGTAATAAACGTAAGGACTCTAAAACACGTTCGCGAGGAATTGTTTCTGATTCTTCCCCAAGGAAACGAAGGGCCATCACTGCCGCATAAGTCTCGGTGAAAGGGATTTCTCGAGCACTACGGTTAAGAAAAAGTGTGTCAATGAGATCAAGGCCTGTTGGCCCAATGAGGACGACATAGCAGGCAATCAGTGCATCTAAACCACTTCGAAGATCAGATGAGTTTTCACCGAGGTCTTCCCCAAGAAGAATTTTCTCAATTTTGGTCGCATCAGCTGGTGTTCCACAGATTCCCAGCATGGTGGCGTAAAGTCGCCTTCTGTTAGAGGGAATCTCTGGTGCCTCTATCCATTGAAGCAGTGCCGTTGGGTCCATTCTGTTTTCAAGACCACGCACATCATCGTATGGTGCGATTGCAAATTCATCATATGCATCTCGAGCAAGAACATCATCCTTGTCTTCGAGATATTGTTGAAAAAATGCAAGCCGATCAGGACCAGATTCAGGGAGTTGGTCTAGTTTTTTGAGATACTCAACAGCACGTTCGTTTATGGCAATCGGATTTGACCAGATGAAGTCAGGTGACTCAATTCCCATAACAAGGTAAAGGCCTCCGGGAGTAGTTGCCTCGAGCATGATTGCATCAATCAGTTTTTCCCCATCTAGAAAACCAGATGCAAGGAGTAGGTCTTCTCCTTTGAGGATATCGAGAACTTCAAATTTCGCCTGTGGCAGAGGTCCGTCAGCATTTGGTCCAAGTGAAGAAGGAGGAGGAGGCTCAACAAGGCGGGCAATAACAGTGACTTCACTTTGATTGATTTCCTGTGCAAAAGTCAGCGAGACTGCAGCACAGAACGGACAGGCAAGTGACTGTCCTATAACCACAACAAACAACGAACTGATGGCAAGCATCAGCATGGAGATTCGAGTAGGAACGAGGACTAGAATTCGCATGTTCTGAGTATATAAGACACACCGCGATCCTGACTCAAGGATATGAGAATGCCAGCATTTCTGCATTTTTAGCCTTAGCCGAGCCATCGGGAGACATCGGTTCGGTAAGCAGCTACGGCCGGCAGTAACGCAGCCAGAATTGCAAGTACAATGAGGAAGGGTACAAGGAGTATTTCAGTCGTTGTGTAGGAGAAAAAACCTGCTGCAACACCGGCATTTGTTGCTATCCATGGCCCAATGAGCCCAACTGTACCGTGCCCAAGGAGCCACCCGATGGTTCCTCCACCAACGGCGAGGAGAATTGCCTCAATGAGTACGGTTGCCAGGACAACGCTTCTACGAGCCCCGAGTGCTCTCATGATCGCCACGTCTCGGCTTCGCTCGAGAGACGAACCAACCATACTCACAAGAATACCAATAGCAGACACAATGACGACAAGAGTAGTCACTAACAATAGTAGCAATTCAAGAGGTGTGACAAAAAGATCAAGTAGCACTCGAATTTCAGCAATTGGTAGTGCAGCTTGTGCATCGCTTCCCTCGTTAAGTGCATTCCTGAGACCCATTGCTGTCAACTCTGCTGGAAGACCAGGAAGAGCAGCTGTTTCAAGCAAAATTGCGGTCACTTCTCGTTGATTAAATGGAAGAAGTCCTTCACCCACAAACGTGTCCTCAGCTCCTTGAGGTTCCTGCGTGCTATCAGTGGAATCAATTGGCTTGGCATGTCCATCCTGAAGATAAAATCCTTCCATGTTGACAAAGACACCACGATCGATGGGAGTATCTGTTCTGGCAAGAATTCCAACAATCTGAAATGGATCATGTACTTTGCCATCATCAGCACCATGTGTTGGTGCAATTTTATCGTTGACTTGAAGATTGAGTGTATGTGCAACCTGGCTTCCTATAACAGCACTGTAAAGATCTTTGTCTTGAAAGTTAGCTCCTGCTGAAAACTCAAACCGTTGGCCGTTTCCACGACTCAGTCGATCAAAATAGGTAGCATTTGTACCAATCACTCGGTGACCTCGATAGTAATCACCCATACAGATAGGAACAGCAGTTTGAGTACTCGCTGCCCAAATCCCATCCGTGTTGTCGGGACGTTCACTGGCTGGTAAAAATTTTGAGTACGTTGCCCATGAAATGTTTTCGATTGGCTTACTGATGAAGTACACGCTATTGAGAACAAGCTGAAGAGGGCTGCCTTTTGCCCCAACGATCATGTTGTATCCCAAACCAGCACCAGATTCGAAGGCTTGTTTGACAATGCCCCCTGTTACCAAGGTCGCCACAACAAGTGCAACGCCGAGCGCCATCGACAATGCAGTGAGACCACTGGTGAAAGTCCGTTGTCTAATATTACGCCAAGCGATGCCAAGCAGACTCATCAACACACCTCATTTGTTGTTGGATGAACGGCCACAGCCTGATTGAAGTCTTCCAAGCGATGCCGTATTGGAAACTGTTCGGCAACCTCGGGGGCATGCGTGACAACAAGAAGAGCCACTTTTTCTTCTTGGCATGTTGTCTGTAAGAGATTAATCACTTGTTGTTGATGAGCGGGATCAATACTTGCGGTTGGTTCATCGGCAAGAAGTACGCGAGGCCGGTTCGCCAGTGCTCGAGCGACTGCAACCCGTTGCTGTTGGCCAATACTCAGGGCAGCCGGCTTATGGTGGAGTCGGTCAGCGAGACCAACTGATTCAAGAAGTGATTCTGCACGACCTTTGTCGGCAACAGCTGATCCAAAGCTCATCGCAACGAGTACATTTTCCAGAGCAGTGAATCCTGGTAGTAAATTAAATTGTTGAAAAATGAGACCAACTCGATCAGCTCGAAGTCGATCTCGTTGTGGTTCAGCGAGTTTGACGATGTCGAGTCCACTAATCAAAACGTGACCACTGTCAGGACGTGAAATCCCTGACACTACATTTAGAAGTGTTGATTTACCAGAGCCACTCTGGCCTTCAAGTGCGACGAGTTCACCGGCATCGATTTGGAAAAAAGGTATATCAAGAATAAGAAGAGGATCGCCACCCGGTACAGCAAAAGACTTCTTGACGTTTCGCAGTTCAAGGACAACAGGCGGGCCATCTGAATTTTGGTGAATTGATGGGGTATGTTTCATGACCAAAGAATCACCGGAAGATGATGGTATGTCAAAAGGAATTTTTCTTGAAAACTATTCTTCTAATAAGTACTTGTTCTGGAAACTCGTGAACGACAGGATAGACGAACGTGTCAATTTCACAAGAATTTGTTGGTAGAGACTTTTGATTTGTGTCATGGTGCGACAAAACCTGTGGGTGATTGAGTGGGACTTGGTTCGCGTGTATAGTTTTGCCGGAGAAAGTTCCCGGTGGTCGTGTCCGAAGGCACTTTAAAACCTGCCGTTCTGATAACTCGTTAAAGGAGTTTTGCCGTGTCCATTCGTGTTGGCATTAATGGTTTTGGTCGTATCGGACGTCTTACATTTCGAGCAATTCATGAAAAATTCGGCCTTGATGGTGAAGTGCAGATCGTTGCCCTCAATGACCTGACAGACGCCAAGACGAACGCCCATCTTTTGGAGTTCGATTCAAATTATGGTCCATTCAAGGGAACTGTAGCAACTGATGGGAATGATCTTGTTGTGGATGGTCGGACTATCAAGGTGTTTGCAGAGCGTGATCCGGGAGCAATTCCATGGGGATCAGAAAAGGTTGATATTGTTGTTGAGAGCACCGGATTTTTCACAGATGCTACCAAGGCGGTTGCTCATAAGCGAGACACGGTAAAAAAAGTAGTTATTTCAGCACCAGCAAAAAATGAAGATCTTACAATTGTGCTCGGTGTTAACGATGGCATGTATGATCCATCAAAGCATCACGTTATATCGAATGCATCTTGCACTACGAATGGACTTGCGCCGGTAGCAAAAGTACTTCATGAGACGTTTGGTATCGATAGGGGCTTGCTCACGACTGTTCATGCCTACACAAATTCTCAGAAAACTGTCGACACAGCCGCTGGGAATCTTCGGGATGCAAGGGCCGCTGCGCTCAACATTGTTCCAGCTGGTACAGGCGCTGCAAAGGCAGTCGGCCTCGTAATACCTGAATTGCAAGGTAAGTTTACCGGCATGGCTTTTCGAGTACCGGTCCCAACGGTGAGTGTTGTTGACTTTACCGCAACCCTCAATAAAGAGGCATCACCGGAAGCAATCAATGCTGCCATGAAAACAGCTGCAGAAGGCCCACTGAAGGGCATACTCAGGTATTCTGAGCAACTGTTAGTTTCGACAGATTTGCGGGGAGATCAACATAGCTCCATTTTCTCCGCCGTCGATACTATTGGCCTCGGAAATCTCGTTAAGGTTGTGAGTTGGTATGACAACGAGTGGGGTTATTCGAACCGTATTGCTGACCTGCTTCGGTTCCTTGAATCAAAGGGGCTGTGATTTATAAGCCTCAGGTGAGATAGAACATATAGAGTGACTGGCCACGTTGAACGTGGCCAGTCGTTTTTATTGGGGCTGGTGTGATGCAGATTCAAGTTTGGCAATAGCCTCGGTCTGAACCGTCGTGCCATCGAATTGCGTCAGTTGTACCTCAACTCGTATTGGCGTCTTTACTGGTGCTTCAGTTGGCCATGGGAGAACGAAATGAAGCCCACGTGCTCTTGATGTACGTCTAAAGTGCTGGTGTGCTTTAGCTGCTGGGATTGTCCATGCCGCAAACTGACGTCCTAAATCAGCCTGCTGGGCTGTTGCTGTTGGTTCATAGGCGGCGATGAAAATGTCACCGGCCGTCGTAACCAGACGTTCATCAGCATCACGTGGTTCAATGACGAGAGTGACTCCCTCAGGAGTGCCATCACCATTCGCGTCATAACACTTTGTCTTTTCATGGTTAATGACTAGATGGGTGAGATCTGACTGGCGGCCAACGCTCTCAGCGAAAGAAAGTTGGCGAACTGGTCGACTGGCACCTTTTTTACTGGAATCCTGCGGCAACGGTGGAACACCTTCAAGTGAAGGAGGTGTCATTTCACTACTGGGACTAGGGAGACTGTTCGCGTTACTCTTGCCATCAGAAGTTGATTGTGGATTTGTTCCAAAAATGGGACCAGTGCTATCTGAGCTATTACCACCGCTCAAACTTGGTACATCTACTTGCGGAGGTACAAGAAGTGGTTGTGCTGGTGTCGGAGATGACACCTTTTTCATTGAGGGTGCAGAAGTGTCAACGATTCCAAGTTGCTTTCGCAGTGATGTATTTTCATCCTCCAATGTGTCTAGTTCATAGCACTGCGTTTGTAACTTATCTTGGAGACAATAGATCTGGTCTTCTTGGAGCCGTAGTTCTCGCTCGAGGAGCTGATGGTGTACATCACTTTTGCAGCCACTGGTACACAGTGGCAGACAAATGATCAATAGTACACAATACGGTCTTTGTGCTACCCACTGAAAAAAAGTTTTTTTCATGACGCGCCTCCTTGCGCCCCACGTTTTATTGCAGGCAATTAGCCCGTGGGAATTTGTTCGATCACCTCATCGATAAGATGATATTCACATGCTTCGTCGGCAGACATAAATCGATCACGATCAGTATCTGCTTCAATTTTTTCAAGCGGTTGTCCAGTATGTTTCAGCAAAATTTTATTCAATTTACTCTTAATATTTCGAAATTCATTCGCATGAATCATGATCTCTTCTGCAGTGCCTTCCATGCCGGCGAGTGGTTGATGAATCATGATTCGAGCATTTGGTAGAGCTCTTCTTTTCCCAGTTGTTCCAGCAGTCAGGAGCAGAGCGCCCATGGATGCAGCTTGTCCAATGCAATACGTGGCGACATCACAACTCACAAATTGCATCGTGTCGTAGATTGCGAGTCCTGCAGTAACGCTGCCTCCAGGCGAATTAATGTAGAGATGAATGTCACTCTTTGGATCGTCAGTCTGAAGAAAGAGCATCTGGGCGACAATGGCATTTGCCATCTCATCATTCACCTGAGAGCCAAGGAAAATAATTCGGTCCTTCAACAGCCGGCTATAAATGTCCATTGCCCGCTCTTCGCGGCCACTTTTTTCAACAACATAAGGGATCAGGGGCATTTAAATGATTCCGGTTATTCAGGAAAAAGATAAAGAGAAGAAAAGATACTCAGTCAATGTCTTTGTCTTCTTCTACAGGGGGTTTAGTGAGAATGTCATCAACGAGACCATAGTCTTTGGCCTCTGTCGCCGTGAGATACCTATCTCGGTCTGTATCTTGCGCGATTCGTTCAATTGGCTGTCCAGTATGAGATGCGAGAATTTCATTCAATACTGCACGTGTTTTAATAATTTCGTCGGCCTGAATCTCAATGTCACTTACCTGTCCGCCAACCTGGCCGTAGGGTTGGTGAATCATCACCTTGGCATGAGGTAAGGAAAATCGCTTGCCCACAGCTCCTCCGGCGAGCAGTACCGCACCGCCACTGGCTGCAAGGCCGACGCAGTACGTAGCTACAGGACAGGATAGAATTTGCATTGTGTCATAAATTGCCATTGTTGCCGTAACACTACCGCCAGGCGAATTAATATAAAAGTGAATATCTTTGCGCCGGTTTTCACTCTGTAGGTAGAGTAATTTCATGACAAGTTCGTTCGCGTTTCCGTCGTAAATTTCTCCCTGTAAAAGAATGATTCTATTTTCCAGTAGGAGGTCACCAAGCGTCATCTGCCGCTGTCGCTGATAGTCTCGATGTGCACTGGCAGCACTTGGATTAATTGGGGCACTGAATGATGGTAGGGGAAACCTTGGGGCAGGCATGAGCAACTTTCAGAAGTGCGTATAAGTGGATCAAGAAAAATAATGTAAAGCAATTATGAAGGAGTATCTTCATGGGCTACTGGCGTGGTTGGAATTTCATCTTCACCAGCCGCAACACCACAAACAGCGTGATCTATTGCCTCAGAGTCAGGTTTAGGAAATTCAAAAGGTGTATCCTTAAATTTTGCCTGCGATGTTACTAAATCAATCGTTTTTCGTTCAATAATCTGATTGCGTAGCACATCCATGAGGCCTTTTCGTTCGAGGCTTGCACGAACACGTCGAGGTGATTCACCTGATTGGGCTGCTATAGCTTTAATCTCTGCATCGTAGTCAGTTGCCGAGTCAGAGACATTTTCAGCCTCTGCAATTTTTTCCAGAATGAAATGCTCTTTAAGAGATCGTGCAGTACTCGCCATAACCGATTGCCGGAGTTCGTTAACGTATCGACGAATTGAGTCATCATCGAATCCGCTACGACGTAATTCTAAAATTGACCGTTCTAGTTCACGTTGGCTTTGACGACGCAATAGTTCCGGAGGAAGATCCCAACTCGCAGAAGCTGTTAATGAAGCAGAAACCTGTTGCCGAACCTGTTTTCTTTGGTGCCACTCAAGCTGGTTTTGAAGCTGCTTCCGAATTGCTTCACGAAGATCATCAGCTGACTTAAAATCTCCTAAATCCGTGAGTAGCGAGGGAGTGACTTCTGGCATTTCAAACCGTTTCACATCAAGAAGTTCAATCGCCAGCGTAGCTTTTTTCCCACGAAGTTCATCGACAGCAGCTTCCTCTGAAATAGATACTTCAGCCGTGACAGTTTGTCCCGGACTCAATTTTGAGACGAGTTTGTCAAAGCCTTCGAGTTCTGCATCAGCAAGAGAAAGCTTTGGCCTGACGACGATTTCCATTTCCTCTGCATGAGATAACACATTGTTGTCACCATCGGTGCATTTCAAATTCGCAACAATAAGGTCTCCTGTTTTCGGTGAACCCTTGGCTGGAACCAATCGCCCCCGCTCTCGCAGCAGATTTGCTTCTGCTTCTTCGACGTCAGCATCTGAAATTTCACGCATTGGCCTTTCAATAGAAAGGCCCTTCCATTCTGGCATTTCGAATTCTGGGCGAACTTCAATTGAGAATTCAAAAGTCATTGGTCCGTCATCTGGCAAGATGACAGCAGCTACATCAAGATCAGGTTCACTGATTGGCGCGAGATTTTCTTGTTCATTGACGCGGGCGAGTGCGTCGTTCAGTAATTTGGAGCGAATTTGATCATTCAATTCTGACTTAAATTTACTACCCACTAGTTTGCGAGGCGCTCTCCCGGGACGGAACCCAGGCAATAGTGCAGTCGGCATGAGATCACCAACGGCTTCCTCATAGTACCGATCAATTTCTTCTCGAGGGACAGAAACTTTTACTTTTCTCTGGCACGTCGAAGTTTCTTCCACAGTGACATTGATTTTGAGTATCTCTGGTTCGGCAAGGCCTGTTGAATCGTCTGACATCGTTGTCCTGTGAAAAATAGTGTGGGAGGAAAATACTTTACTGGTGCTTGTGAAGCTTGCTGGATGCAGCACCCAACAAGCTTTTGGGAGTGCACTGGAACTCACAATGACTATATAACGGAGAGCGGGTGATGGGATTCGAACCCACGACAACCACGTTGGCAACGTGGTGCTCTACCAACTGAGCTACACCCGCATGCTGTTGTTTTCAGCAATCCGTGGTATCAATGAGGACCACTAACTCCTGAAAACCCCGTGATTATAGGATATTGAGGGCCTATCGCAAGGTCATACCTTACGATCTTCACGTGATTTCTGGACATTCCGGAAACTCAGCGGAGGCATTTGGAAAATTGAGCTCAGAAGGGATAATTAAAGTGTTTTGGCACCTCTTCCGAGGAAACTCCTGTGGTTGTCGCTACTATAAAACCTCAGTAACCATCGAAACCCCACATATCCTGTCAGATTCTGATTCCGTCTGGGCCCCGCTTCGGATTGTCAAATGAAGTTGCAACTGGTGTTTAAAACAGCGAAGTCTAAAGGGAAGAAGTCTCGGATATACGATGTGGACTTACCCGTTGTGATTGGGCGAGGACAGCGGGCATCATTTCGAATTCCCCATGGACAAATTAGTCGTCGTCATTGCGAACTTCTTGAGTCGAAAGGGTCCGTCTTTATCCGTGACCTCGGTTCAACGAATGGAACAATGGTAAAGGGCACAATGTTGCCAAGTAAAACAAAAGTTCCTGTCCCTTCTGGAAGCGTGATAAAAATAGGCGAGCTTGCTTTTCGAGTCCAGTATGCTGCAACAAGTGACAGTTCTAAAAAAGCGTTAGAGGACTCATTTGAGGAAGCAATTGATTTTCTTGAAGCTGAACCAGAGGGAGAAACAGTTGAAGCATTTGCTGAAGCAGATATAGATTCAAGTGAAGACAAACTGCTTGAGGTGGAGTCAATAGACGATGATCTCTTTTTAGATGCAGCTGAAGAACTTGATGTTGAGAATGACGAGTTGCTTCAAGACAAGAGCAGCACTCAGGAATCTTCTGAAAGTTTATCAGATGAAGATATTGATGATTTCTTGAGCGATATTTAAATGCTTTGTTCAATACGCGAGAGAAAATTTTAGTGCAATAGACACCCGTTTACACTTTTTGGTTCTTTAATTCCATGCAAGATCAAAATGAGAGACCCCGTTCTCTTACGATTCATGACTTAGTGCAGGCCAAGCAAGATGATCGACCAATCAGTATGGTCACTGCTTACGATTGGTGGTCAGGGTGTCTTGTAGATTCAGCTGGCGTTGACTGTGTTCTCGTCGGAGATAGTCTTGCGATGGTGATAGCAGGCAAGCCAACAACTCTTTCCGCGACAATTGAACAAATGATTTATCATGGAGAAATTGTCTCACGGGCAGTTCAACGTGCAATTGTGTTTGTTGATTTGCCATTTCCGTTGCAGCATTTGGGTGTAGTTAAAGCAATTGAATCAGCTGCCAGAATTCTGCAGGAAACGGGCTGCCAAGCGATCAAGTTGGAGGGGACATCCGGTCAACGAGATGTCATAGCCGGAATTGTTGACGCTGGTATTCCAGTGATGGCACATGTTGGCCTTCGGCCGCAAGCGGTGCATCAACTTGGCGGATATCGAATTCAAAGAGACAGAGATCAACTTCTTGCTGACGCTACAGCAGCAGCATCAGCAGGAGCATGTGGTGTTGTGCTGGAGTGTGTTCCTTCTGAAATAGCTGCTGAAATAACAGCAGCTATTGCCATACCTACTATTGGTATTGGTGCTGGCCCTAGCTGTGACGGTCAGGTTCTCGTCCTACACGACTTAATCGGACTGTCTGTAGACCGAATTCCTCGCTTTGTAAGAAGTTATGCTGATACGAAGAAAACAGTTTTGGATGCTGTCACTTCCTGGCGACAGGATGTTGAAGCAAAAACCTTTCCTTCAAAAGCAGAAACCCTAGCGTAACAATTTTTACGTTCAGTACTGTGTTGAAATAGGAAACGATTGATTGCTTTTATTAAGGCAATACAACCTCATCTGAAATCATCACAGGTTTGCTTGCACGAATAGTCTGCGGTGAACTGACCGTTGTAGGCATCATGGTTGAAGGCATCATGCTACTTCCAGCAACCGGAACTCCCCCACCGCATGTATTGCATGGGCTTACGGATGCACATGGTTGGCACCCTGGGGCACTACAAGGTTGCATTGTGGCAGGTGCAACGACTCGAGGAGGAATCGCACCGTTCGGAGTGAAACCAGGAGGCAGATGACCGAAACATCTTTCGTACTTCCAAACCTCAAATTTTATGTAACGTTCTGAAAGGCTTTTGCAGCCAGTAAACCCTGCGGCGGCCAGCACAACTGGCACGCACGCGATGGCTTTATAGATCCACGACGTCCTGTGCATTGATCCTTACTCCCTGTGGCAAGGCGGACCAATAGGGCCGCCATTTTGTGGATTGACTGGCCCTCAGCATCTCTGAGAAGCCTAGCAACACTACACCACACCACGGACGGGGCAAGGAAAGTACATATAAATTTTGGTAAATCACGGGTCATGCTTTTGCTGCCCGCATTATTTAGCCTTTTCGATGACGAATTTTTGCCCGCATGCGTCGTTTCTTCTGCCCGAGTTTTCGGCGCCCTTTACCTGACTTCTTTACTCCCATTAACCAGTCTCCATTGAATCTTTTGGAATGTTCGTTATTTTCCGTACCATTCTGCCGGGATATGTAGCCGCGGCTGAAATCGTATTAGAATGTACAGATCGGCTATTGCAAGGTTTGACTCAGTATTCCGTCGCTCGTTGGCCCCGGTTTTCAGGCAAGTATGATCACCTTCTTTCCAACCTATGCCCAGTGGATAGAGACCACAGGCGTCTGGCGAGCACGCATACACGGTATGATAACTCGTCCACTGCCAGCGGCTAGCCGTCGGCGAACGGTAGCGTATGCGGTGGTAAAAAGACTTTTGAAAATGGATGAGGAGCAATTTCTCTCACCAGTTTTTCAGGCCCGCTCCGAGGCATTTTTACTTCAGCGTGTTGCAGGGCAGTCTGTTCAAATTAAGGTCGGATCAAAAGTCATTGATGTTGGTGTGTCCAATCGGACTGGTCACTTTGAAATGAGCTTTAATCTGGATGTACACACGGTGTTAGAAAATTCAATTCAGACACCTTACGGTCTAAAACTCTATTTCGAATCTGTGGATGGAGATAACGAATGCAGGCCCGCGAAGGCAAAAGGCTACATTCAACTGGTTGATCCAAATGGAATCTCAGTAATTTCTGATATCGACGATACGGTTAAACTTACAAATGTAGCTGATCGACGAGAACTTTTAGCCAACACTCTTTTAAGAGAATTTGTTGCAGTTCCAGACATGGTGAATCTTTACAAGATGTGGGCAACGTCTGGAGTCATATTTCACTATGTCTCAGCAAGCCCTTGGCAACTGACAAGACCGCTTAGTGAGTTCTTTTCAAACTCAGGATTACCAGATGGATCGATGCATCTAAAGCTTTTCCGCCTTAAAGACTCAACTCCACTTGGTAGAATGCGTTCGTCAAAAAAATCAAAGCAAGATGTAATTCACGAAATACTAGATCATTTTCCAAATCGAAAATTCATACTGGTTGGTGATTCTGGAGAGCGAGACCCCGAGGTCTATGCAAAAGTAGCCCAGTATCGCGCAACTCAGATAGCAGGTATTGCGATTCGTCGGGTGTCGAGTAGAAGATCGAAACAAAAGCTAGAGGCAAGTTTCAAGATGTTGTCACAAGCTGTACCAGACGATAAGTTTCGACTGTTTACCGCAGCAGAAGAAATACAAGATCTTCTTCCGCCAGCAAAGAAGATTTAGGCGTTGCTTTCGAAAGCGTTCTGAAAATGCTCAATAAGTGGCCGTTTTTTGAATCGCCACAACCACCAAGGTTTTTGACGTGAGTCAGACTTTAGGAAGAGAACAGTAACGACATCTATTCGATAAGAACAATTTTTCAACTTATGTTGTTTTATATACGCGTTTGCCAAGTATACAATTCGGCGTTTCTTTCGTGAATTAATTGTTTCAACGGGGTGCCCGTGCTTGGTGTTTGTTCTAGAACGAACTTCCACGAAGACGACTGTACGATTATCAAGAGCGATAATATCAATATCACCGTTTAGAATGCGTGCACGGTGATCAATAATTTTGTACCCACGTTGGCGAAGAAAACTGGCAGCTTCTTTTTCACCCTGTAAGCCAATTTGTTTTCGAGCGTCCACTTAGGACCTCTAAGCAAGTTTCAATATCTTGGCGTCATGAGTTTGCAGGAACGTCGGTACGACGCTCACGGAGACGTACAGCTTTTCCAACTCGATCTCGCAAGTAGTACAATTTCGCTCGTCGTGTGACGCCAGAACGTTTCACAATGATTTTTGCTATTTTGGGAGAGTGAACTGGAAATTTTCGTTCCACACCTTCACCAGAAACGATTCGGCGGACAGTAAACATTTCGCGACTACCTGAACCATTGCGTGCAATGACAACCCCATTGAAAATCTGAGTTCGCTCTTTATTGCCTTCAAGAATACGGTTGTGAACATCCACTGTATCACCAATTTCAAATGAATCCGCTTCTGTTTTGAGGCTCTTTGACTCGACATGATCAAGGATTTGCTGACTCATTTTTGATCTCCTGGAAATGCTTTGGGCTAATGTACGTTAATTGTCTTGGCAGTAATGTGTTTGTTTTTGTGTTGCATTGACGGCTTGCGTTTTACGCCAATCAGCGATGCGTTGGTGGTCACCTGATAATAAAATATCAGGTACTTGAAGACCACGAAATTCGCGGGGACGCGTGTATTGTGGACCTTCAATAAGGCGGTCCGTTCCGGAGAACGAATCATCCACAGCACTGAGTGAATCACCGAGCACACCGGGTATTAGCCTAGCAACAGCGTCGATAATCACCATAGCAGCCACTTCACCACCCGAAAGGACATAGTTTCCGACTGAAATGAGCTCCGGCTTGAGGGTGTCACAAATGCGTTGATCAAAGCCCTCATACCGCCCACAGAGTAAAATAATACGCCGTCGCGTAGCAAATTCTTCAACAATCTGTTGAGTGAGTGGTTGGCCAGACGGCGTGAGCATTGCAATGCTCGTCAAGTGATCAGACGTTTCAGAGCAATCTTTTTCATTGAAAAGTGACTCAACGCACTCAACTACTGGACCAGGCATAAGCAGCATGCCGGGCCCCCCTCCATAGGGACGATCATCGACCTGCCGATGAGTACCAATTGCAAAATCTCGAATATTGCTAAGGCGGATGTCAAGCAACCCAGCCTTCTGCGCAGTACCTAGGAGGCTTCCGTCCAGAAAGCTCTGAAACATTTCAGGGAATAGCGTGACGACATCGATCCGCATAGTACGTTCCGCATGTACCTCACTCTGTGGACGCTTCAGTTTTTTCTTTACTATCTGAAGGTGTAGTATCCTTCGGTGCTTCCGCTGCCACGGGCTCACTAGCAGGTGACTCTGGAGAATCAGCATTCACTGTATTTTCTGTCACCGTATCAGTGGATGTTTCGCTCGAAGGGGTGTCATTTACAGACTCAGTTGATGGACTAGAGTCTGCTGCTGGATCTTCTTCTTTTGGAGCTATTACCGGCTCACCCGCCTCGGGTACAATCCGCGGCATCGATAATCGAGACCGAGCATTTTCCATGTCTTTTAGGTGCGTGCCATTGGTTCCAAACTTTTTAATAAGCACACGTACCTTGTCACTTGGTTGTGCTCCAACGCTAAGCCAGTAATCGATTCTCTCTGCCTTGAGCGTACAACGGGCATTGGTATCTGGCACACTAGGATCGTAGCTGCCAAGTTCTTCAATAACTCGACCATCACGGGGAGTCCGTCGGTCGGTTGCACAAATTCTATAGAAAGGACGGTGAGTCCGTCCCATTCGTTTCATACGAATTACCACTGCCACGGTTTCAATGCTCCAAATTCTGAGTTGGTTGGTACTCGATTTCACACACGCTAATCAACGAATGGTGATGTCCGAATGTGAGCAGTCGCAGACGCGACGAGTCTTCTAAGGTACACCACAACGGGTTGTAAAAAAGGTGTAATGGACTTTTTTCGCATTACGGCTTGAATAATGACGGAAATCCAAAAAACCCTGATACGGTCAGAAAATTACCCACGAGTTTCTCGTTTGCGGCGACGAGCCTCTTTTTCCCGCTGTTTTTTGAGTTTTCGCCGTTGTTCTGCCGTTAATCGCTTGCCGGTATCACCTTTCGGTCGCCCAAGTCTGCCTGACGGATCACCCATTGCAGACTGCATTTTCTGTACCTCACGCATGCGATCTTTCATGCCGAGGCCCGCCATTCCTTTCATCATTGAAGCCATTCCATCGAATTGTTTGACGAGGTCATTCACTTCTTGGGGTTGGACTCCGGCTCCGGCTGCAATCCGTCTCCTGCGTGTTTGGTCGACAACGCGTGAGGGATTCCGTTTCTCTTCGGGCGTCATGGAGTCGATGATGCCAAACAGACGATTAACGTCTTTTTCAAGGTCGGCACCCGCCAACATGTCCTGCATTCCCCCCATGCCGGGAATCATACCAATCACTTTGCCAAGTGGGCCCAGTCGCCGAGTCTGGAGCATCATCTTTTTGAAATCTTCAAGTGTAAATTCACCGGATTTGAGGCGATCTTCTTGTCGCTGCATCTCATCTTGGTCGAATTTTCGCTGAGCTTCTTCAACAAGACTTACGACGTCACCCATGCCAAGGATTCGACCGGCCAGTCGGTCAGGGTGAAACTCTTCAAGGGCATCAACTCCCTCGCCTGTACCCATGAACTTTATCGGCACGCCCGTGACACTTTTTACTGAGAGCGCGGCGCCACCCCGTGCGTCACCATCAAGCTTGGTCATGATGACGCCATCAATTTCCAATGCCTCATTAAAAGCTTTGGCGCTTGAAACCGCATCTTGTCCGGTCATTGCGTCCACAACTAAAAACACTTGATCTGGTGAAACTGTTCGGTCGATTCGTGATAACTCGGCCATCAACTCCTCATCAATAGAAAGTCGGCCAGCCGTGTCAAGAATAACGACATCGGTACCGTCTTTTTTTGCTTTTTTTACACCAGCGTTACAAACGGCAACAGGATCAGACAAGTCCTGAGGTGTGTGTACTGGTATGCCGAGTTGATCGCCGAGCACTGAAAGTTGCTCAATGGCTGCAGGTCGCTGCAGGTCAGCTGCAACAAGCATTACGCCTCGTCCTTGTTCTTTTAAGCGACGAGCAAGTTTGCCACATGTCGTAGTTTTTCCAGATCCCTGAAGACCACACAGCATGAGAATGGTGGTGTCATCTGATCGAAAAGGGATCTCATGGTTGACGGGCCCCATCAGGTTAATTAGTTCACGATGTACTACACCAATGAGTTGTTGGGCTGGATCAAGAGCATCGAGCACCTTGGCACCGATTGCATCCGCAGAAACACGATCAAGAAATTCTTCGACAACGTCGTAGGCGACATCTGCCTCAAGAAGCGCTGTTCGAACGCCACCGAGACCCTCGCGCATATTGGCTTCAGTGAGCTTTCCTCTACCACGGAGCGAGTTGATGGCAGAAGTCAGCGAATTGGAGAGATTGTCAAACATGACAATGAGTATAGCTGTGAAGATCGATAAAAATGAATCGGTTCAAAGAAATTGACTCAAAGACAGCTCCACACGACGATGAACCGCTCGTATCAGGAGCGAACACCCATTGTGTCGCAATACCTGACGCGTGGCCGGCAAGAGCGGTACATCGTCGAATGGAGCTGGAATTCACTTGAATAATGCGTCAGGAAAAAGTCCCAGGGTCACTCATGACAGGTGTTGGGCTCATCGTTGGCACCATGGTACCGCTTTCGATACCACCCTCACAGCATGGCGACGAGTTTCCGCATGGCTCACAACCACGAGGAGCGGCTCCGCAAGGTTCACATGGTGTACTACATGGTGTGTTGCAGCCGTTTTGATAAAGCCCTTTGCTTGTATTCCGAAATTCAAGAAATGAAGGTCTTCGGCAACTGTTCCCACAGCAACTACTACAGCCTGGCAAAATGACCAAGCAGCCAATCGCAGTCAGCAGACATATAAAACGCGTCATGGGGAGTCTCCCGGAGAATCAAATTGAAAGCCACAAGGGCCTCATGTGACTGGTGTGCAACTAAACAGCAGATGCAATGAACCAACCTCACGAAAGAACACTACCCCACGCTTTCTTGACGTGACGTTATCTTTTTTTCACCGCACCAATTTTCCATGCTAGTGTTGAGGGTGATCGTTAATGTTTACGAAAACCGCATTGTTTAACAAACTATCTTTTTATCGATGATTAAGCTGGTTTTGAGACATCCTTCGAGTGGATTTTGGTTCAATGCTTCTTAAAAGAATTCAATTACAAAAAACAACCTTACACCGATTATGCAGATTATCTGGCCTCATGGTGGTCTTCGGATGTGTCGCTGGTCTCGCAATTTCTAATACTGCTTGTGCAGCCGTGAGTCAAACATGTACTGACCCAGAAATCTGGGTTTTTAGCACAAGGCATCTGCCAGGGATTTGTAAGGTGCCAACAGTGGTGAACCCATCCGTACAGCGGTATGAGTCAACATCCTGTAGATGGTTGTCCGATGATCTTGGAACTTTGTTGGGAGGGAAAGGACCCCTGATTATTTTCTTACACGGGAATCGTTATGACCCGTATTCGGCAAAAAAGCAGGGAATTCAGCTTTCGAGACGCTGTAATGCCCTTGCCTCTCAGAGTATAGACACACAGTTCATGATTTATTCTTGGCCTAGTCAGCAAGATGGATGTCTGCTGAAAGACGGTCGCTCGAAGTATCGTCGATGTTTTACGGAAGGTCATTATTTAGCCTGGTTACTCGGTCAAATATCACCAGAACGTCCTGTGGTATTTATTGGTTATAGCTTTGGTGCACTAATCACATTGGAGGCACTTGAGGATCTTGTTGCAGCAGAAAATGCAGGCTATCCAGTGAGTCCATGGCAGCATCGCCCAGGAGATACAAGACTCATTTTCGTAGCACCAGCAGTGCGTTGTGACGCATTTTCCCCGCGCGGGAAATATCGCAAAACTCTTGCGTGTGTAGATCGTGTGTCACTCACAATAAATTCTCGAGATGATGCTCTGCGATTTTTCCATCTGCTTGATACGCGTACAAAAGTTGATGCACTTGGCTGCACAGGTATGCCTCGAAGATGGATGCCCTCTGAGATCAGATATTCAGCCATAGATGCACGGAACATTATTGGTCGGGAGCATGGCCTAACGCTTTATCTTCGATCGAATACGCTCATGCAGCGAATCTGTGGAGAAGCATACGGTGGGCTTGAGAATCTGTCTCATGAAACTGTTTTAAAAAAGAATCAAGAACATCAAGACGTTAAATGAGTTTGATCAACTCTTTTTTGGTGAGCACATATCATATTCTGTATGAGTTCAGGAATCTGAACAGCAGCTGTCCAACCAAGATTTTCGGTTGTTTCGTGTACTGATGCAAGCGGATGACAGCCATCATTCGATCGCACAAACTGTTTGTCATAAAAAACATAGTCTTGCCAGGAGAGACCAACTGCTTCAAAAGTTTTGGAAACAAATGTATGCAGCGGTGTTCGTGTTCCTGTAGCAAGTAGAAAGTCCTCAGGCTGTTCTCGGGCCAGCATTTTATTCATGGCAACAACATATTCAGGTGCCCATCCCCAATCTCGTTCGATTGAGAGATTACCAAGGTGAAGATTTTTTTGTTGACCACATGCAATGGAGCAAGCCCCGGCAATAACCTTCTGTGTGACAAAATGTTTTGGGCGGAGAGGACTTTCGTGATTAAAAAGAACACCTGTGCATGCAAATAAACCATGCCGATCACGAAAGTCTCGAACGGTCCGAAAAGCCAATTCTTTTGCGACAGCATACGGGTTTGACGGATTACATCGAGACGTACAGGTAACGGGTTGTTGATGTGAACTACCAAACATTTCACAACTTCCAGCAACAAAGAGTCGTGAGGGCGTTGTCGCTTTCTGCAAGGCTTCGAGCAGTCGCTGAGTTGATCCCGCAATACTTTCAAACGTCTCTTTTTCCAGACCAAAAGAGAGGCGAGGGGAAGACTGTCCGGCCAAATGGAAAATCATTGCTGGCTTATAGTCATCAATAAGCTTTTCGATCTGTTCGACATTATCAAGACATGATGACTCAAGCGTTATCTTGTTACAGATTCCTAGTTGTTTCAGTCCCCAGAGCCGATTTGCAGAAATTTGACGAGTTGTACCAACAATTTTGTAGCCATGTTTTATAAGGTGGGCGGCAAGGTAGCACCCATCCTGGCCCGTGACGCCCGTGATCATGGCAGTGGGAGGACTTTGAGGCTCGCTTTGCATGATGGAACAATAAGTAAGGGGTGATGACTACCAAAAACGAAAAGAAAATTTTACTTACAACAAAGGTACCTTAAAAGCCGTTTTCGTTGAGACCGAATGTGCTGAAAGTTATTTTTTTTCGAAAAACCAGTGGGATGTAGCTTCTAGTCCTTCGTCTAGCGAATGCGTGGGCTTCCAGCCCAAGACATTGCTGGCAAGGCTTGCATCGAGGAGATTCGAACGTAGATCTCCAACCCGTTCAGGACCATGTTCTGGGCCGGGCAGAATTTTTCTTTCACCAGCACATTCACGAAGCAATCCTATGTGTGTTCGCAATTTTTCTTCGAGTTCATTGACGTCCGTGCCGATTCCCGTACCAATATTAAGACTTACTACTTTTTCTGAAGCAAAGCTTGCCTTACTTAATTCAATTGCCGCAAGGTTTGCTGCCGCCACGTCGGGACCATAAACATAATCACGAACATACTTTCCATCACCATTGATATGGGCAGCATGACCATTGAGAAACTGTTTGCAGAAAATTGCAACAACTCCGGCCTCACCGTGGGGGTTTTGCCGAGGTCCGAAGACATTTGAATACCGAAGGGCGACTGATGTCAGCCCGTGCTCTCGGGCAAAAAAATTTAGGTATTTTTCACCAGCCCACTTGGTAATACCATAGGGACTTAGCGGGTTGGCTGGTGCGGTTTCCAGAGCAGGCTCTGTAACGTCGCCGTACAGAACACCACCGGACGATGCGAAGACCATCCGCTTACAATCAGTAGCGACGGCAGCGTCGAGCACAGAAAGCAGTCCAAGGCAATTGATGTCTGCATCCAATAGAGGTTCGCGAACAGATCGGCTAACTGATAGCTGGGCTGCTTGGTGGCAGACGGCATCAGGTTGAAATGTTTTAAAAATTTCAGCGACAGCAAGTGCATCGCGAATATCAATGCGATGTACTGTAATGTCACGAGGAATATTCTCAGACGATCCAGTTGAAAGGTTATCAATAATCTCAATGTCATGACCAGCACGAAGGCAGGCGTCGACAATATGGCTACCAATAAAACCGGCACCACCAGTGACAATTATTTTCATGATGCATTGTGAAAGTTGGTTAAATATTCAAGAAAATAACAACATAAGTCACTAGTCGATCTCTTCTTCTCGTCCTTCAGACACAGCAATAGGTTGTTATATCTTGCAGGCGTACCGAGCCGACCTGGAATGAAGCATTTTTCTTTACGCGGCTTGGATGCTTGGATGCTGAGCATTTTGCATGTGAAGTTGCTGTTGCGCAAGCCCAAGATCTTTCTTGACCATCATCTCAACAAGTTGATCGAAACTTGTTTGAGGTTTCCATCCGAGTTGCTTGTGTGCTTTTGTTGAATCACCAAGCAGTAATTCAACCTCGGCTGGGCGGTAAAAGCGAGGATCAATCTCAACATAATTCTCGTAGTCGAGACCAAGTTGACCAAAAGTCTTTTCACAGAATTCACGAACAGAATACAGTTCATTTGTTGCCACAACATAATCATCAGGAGTTTCTTGTTGAAGCATAAGCCACATTGCTTCAACGTAGTCACCCGCAAAGCCCCAATCGCGCTTTGCATCAAGATTGCCTAGGAAGAGCTTTTCTTGAAGACCTAATTTGATACGAGTTGCAGCACGGGTTATTTTTCGTGTCACAAAAGTTTCACCACGACGGGGACTTTCGTGATTAAAAAGAATGCCGCACGAAGCGTGCAAATCATAGCTCTCACGATAATTTATAGTGATCCAGTGGCTATAAACTTTTGCAACGCCATAAGGACTTCGTGGGTAAAAAGGCGTAGTCTCTTTTTGCGGTGTTTCAACTACTTTTCCAAACATTTCAGAACTGGAAGCTTGATAGAAACGAATTTGGCGACCGGTATCATCTTGTACGTCACGAATAGCCTCGAGCAGTCGTAACGTACCAACAGCAGTCACGTCTGCGGTGTATGTGGGTTGGTCAAAACTGACACGCACATGGCTCTGGGCAGCTAAGTTATAGACCTCGTGCGGCTCAATTTCCCTAAGGAGTCGCATTAATCCATTGCCATCTGCAAGATCTCCGTAATGGAGATGTAATTTTGGTTCGTCACCATGAATAAGATGTTCGATTCTCTCTGTCCCGAACGTACTTGATCGTCTTCGAAGGCCATGCACTTCATATCCTTTAGATATGAGAAGTTCTGCCAGATACGATCCATCTTGACCTGTAATACCAGTAATAAGTGCTCGACGCGACATGATTGAAAGTATTCTTAATAAGTAGAGGAAAATATTTATCGAACGGAACGCTCTAAAGTGTGCGCTCGGTGTTTTCGAAAGATTAGCGACACATCCAAATCAGCGAAAGATTGCTTTTATGCCTAATTGCAGCTCTTTTTTAGGAAGTATGAAGCATAGGTGGGTTTCATTCAGATACGTTTGAGTACGGTTCTATAGATATCAGCGTATTGCTGTGCAGTGGCCTGCCAAGAAAAGCTTTCCGCATGCTGACGACTTTTGATCACAAGGGAAGGATTATTTCGAAAAGCCTTTGCAGCATCCAGTACAGCTTTGGACATCTCTGTTGCTTTATACGAAGGAAAAAAGAAACCATTGTCGCCAGCAATCTCTGGCAGGCTTGTCAGGTTGGACATGACTACTGGTTTTCCGAACTGCATGGCTTCGAGTACTGGAAAGCCAAATCCTTCTGTCAATGAAGGAAACACAAAAACGTCACAATTGTTAAAGAGCCAGTGTCTCTCGGAATCATTGATTACTCCGGGCAATATAATGCGATCTGTGAGCCCAGCGATATCGCGCTCTCGAATAACAGTTTTTCCGTAGGGAGTTTCTTTTTTTCCAGCAATGATGAGTTTGTAATGCGGTAGCTGTTTCATCATTTTAATTAACACATGAAAATTTTTATGCTGTAAAAAATTACCTATTGAGAAAAGAAAAGGGCCCTCTGGCATCCAGTGAGGTCGATCAGTACCAACAACATTAGATTTTGTGAGTCCGAGTGGGATGACATGAATTGGTTTTGAGCTTACATCGATGTGGCGAGCAAGATCATCAGCAACAAATTGAGAGTCAGTGACAATGGTATGCGATCGATTCACAAGCTTTTGAACGTGGTCAAGATGACGTCGAATTCTTTCTGGATGGTGACTTGAATCAATTGTGTGGAGAAAGTTTAGGTCGTGGACGGTGAGGATAACAGGCACACGGTTATCGAATGGGAGATATTTGGATGTTTGGTGTGTGACATGCCAGAGTGCAGGTCGATGCGCGGTATGAAAGTGACGGGCGATGGGCCGTATCCACCGCTGAAAGCATTCTTTATGCCAGGGATGAACTCTAATGCTGCTGTAACGAGTCGTGGTTACATTTTTAAAATAATGCTCACTGTTGTCTGGTATGAAAAAGATAGGTTCAAAAAAATTATCAGAACGAGCAAGGAGTTCACGTGCTAGATAAAGAGAGAAGCGGCCGAGACCACAGTTAATATGACGTAGCTTTTCAAGATCGATAACAACCCGAGGCAATGAGCTGGTTGGCTTCGATGGTTGGCGGGTTACTGTGTCGGTGGACCGTGTCGAATTCATAAAGAAGCCATCAAGTGCTGAGAATTCTTGCCAAGTGGGACTATTCCAGTTTTTTCATTTATGTGAAAGGCGGATTTTCGTTACGTGTGAAATTTTCAAATAGATACTGTTTCCTGCAAGAAACTGCCAGCGGTTGGAACAGAATGCCTTCCGTGCCATATTGTGTTGAAATCAAAAATGTTCCTGCTGGAGCATTTTTTGATTCTATTTTAATCTTCAACTCCATCATCAGAAAAAGTAGTCATGAAAATCCATGAGTTTCAAGCAAAAGAATTGCTGCGGGCTGCCGACGTGCCGGTTTTGGATGGAAAGATTGCACGCACACCGGAGGAGGCCTCTCTCGCATTCCAATCACTGGGGACTCCCATATGTGCGGTTAAAGCTCAAATCCATGCCGGTGGCCGTGGAAAGGGAAGCGTGAAAGGTTCTCAGCAACGCGGTGTAGAACTTGCAAAGTCGGCAGATGAAGCGGCTCGAATAGCTCACGGTCTGTTAGACAAAACCCTTGTGACGATTCAAACTGGACCAGAGGGACAAGTTGTCCGGCAGGTATTTATTGAGAGTGGTTGTGATATCAAGCAAGAGCTTTACTGCGCTATTCTTGTTGATCGAGCTGCGGGATCACCAGTGCTTATTGCGAGTACTGCAGGTGGAATGGACATTGAAGAAGTTGCTGCAAAAACTCCAGAGTTAATTTTATCCGAACCCTTTGACCCAGATCGCGGACTGGGTGCCTATCAGGCCCGCCTTATGGCATCAAAACTCGGCTTGCCAACAGCTAGCTGGAGACACGCGGTGCAATTTTTCCAAGCGATTTGTAAAGCATTTGTGTCTCTTGATGCAGCGTTATTAGAAATCAATCCGTTTGTTCTTACTGGTGATGGAACTCTGGTTGCCCTTGATGCAAAAATGACATTTGACGATAACGCAATGTTCCGTCACAAAAGTATTTTGTCGCTTCGTGACGAATCTGAAGAAGAACCAGCTGAAATCAGAGCTGCTGCGGCAGGTCTATCGTATGTGAAATTGAATGGAGAAATAGGTTGTCTTGTGAATGGGGCTGGTCTTGCCATGAGCACGATGGATCTTGTGAAGTTTCATGGTGGCGAACCAGCAAACTTTCTAGATGTTGGCGGCGGTGCGAATGTGGAGCAGGTCACCGAAGCATTTCGGATCATTCTCTCAGACAGCAATGTGAAGGCAATATTAGTAAATATTTTCGGTGGTATTATGCGATGTACAACGATCGCAAATGCTCTTATAGAAGCATCAAAAACGGTGGGCTTTACCGTGCCGCTTGTCGTCCGATTGGAGGGCACTGAGGTGGAGGATGGGAAGAAAATTCTGGCCTCAAGTGATACTTCGATCATTACGGCAGATGGGCTCACTGATGCTGCTCAAAAGGTTGTTGAATCGATAAAAGCGTAAGCACTGTTTTCTTGTATCCACGGTTCCTCTTTTAGATATAGCGAAGTTTCATGAGCATTCTTGTCGATCGCAATACACGTGTTATTTGTCAAGGTATAACTGGAAAAGTTGGTGAATTTCATACGCGAGGATGCCTCGAGTATGGAACAAGAATGGTGGGAGGTGTGACTCCTGGCAAGGGAGGAGAGAAAATTGCTGACCTTCCAGTATTCGATACCGTAGCTGAAGCCCGAGACGCCACGGGTGCTAACGCAACAATGATATTTGTGCCACCACCATTTGCGGCAGATGCCATTCTGGAAGCCGTGGCAGCAGAAGTCGATCTTGTGATAGCGATTACAGAAGGCATACCTGTACTTGATATGGCACGAGTTTTACCGGTAGTTGAGAATTCTAAAAGTGTATTAGTCGGCCCGAACTGTCCTGGGGTTATTACACCGGGGCAATGTAAAATTGGCATCATGCCGGGCTATATCCATACCCCTGGAAGCATTGGTGTGATGAGTCGTTCCGGCACGCTGACATATGAGGCGGTTTGGCAATTAACTCAACTGGGTCACGGACAGAGTACATGTGTTGGCCTTGGAGGTGATCCGCTCGTTGGGTCGAGTTTTATTGACATCCTGGCACTCTTTGAAAAAGATCCTGAGACGCAGGCAATTTTGATGATGGGTGAAATAGGTGGCTCCGCAGAGGAAGAAGCGGCAGCGTATGTAAAGGAACATGTCACAAAGCCAGTGGCGGCCTTTATAGCTGGCCGTACCGCCCCACCTGGAAAACGCATGGGACATGCTGGGGCAATTATTTCTGGTGGCAAGGGAACAGCGGAAGCAAAGTTAGAAGCGCTTCGCGATGCAGGTATTGAGATCGCAGAAACTCCGGCAGATATGGGCGCTGCAATGGTACGAGCAATTCAACAGAAAAACTAATTTGAAAGCCACCAGGCGACATTTACGATGGAACGCAGTACATGAAACGCGCTGCTTCTGTATGATTTATTAAGCTGCGAAGCAAGATATTAATCTGTTGGAGTCTTTGAAGATTCGACGGTGTCTTCGGAAGTATCAGCTTGGTTTTTAGGTGGATAAAGACTTTCCCACGTTGATTGATTTACTCGCCATCGCCACCAATGATTTGTGTTGTACCGCTCTAATAAACCAACAAAGCGATTGAGGTCATTGTCATCACGAGGTGCAATGAGAGCATTCGTTGTAAATTGACCATCTTTCACAATGTCTAAATAAACCTCAGCGTCATCACGCTGTTTATTGTCATTTAAATCAACAAAAGGCTCACTCCAGATATTTGGTGGAGCAGGTACAAAGGGAGGAGGAGTTGTACCAGCAGGCAGTTTGTCTTGTTCCGGAGGAACTGGCTGTTCAGGGTATTCAGGCACTTGATCCTCATCGAAACGCACAGCTGTCCATTGCTCTCCAAAAAGCAAGATGTCTCGTTTATCGCTCTCTGTTTCAATAATACGGGCAAAAGTTCGGAGCATCGGTTCACCAAAATCGAATCGCAGAGCAGAAGCCTGTAGCTGGAAATCTTTCGGAAGAGGCAGAATAGAAATGCCTACAAGGAAACCTCCTGCAGCAATAAAGCCCGCAACTCCACCGATAAATCCCCCACCAACTTTGTCAATAATAGAAAGAAGTTCAATAGATTCATCAGGAACATATTTTTGAATGATGAGATGAATGCTAAAAGCAGTTCCGGCGGATAAAACAACCAAGGCAACGGGGAATGCATAAATCGGGGGTATATCAATTGTGATAAGTAATGCGGTAAGCGATGGAATTAAAGTTAGTGTTACAATAAACGAGACGAGGGCCTGCATTCCCACGAGCACGGAGCGAAATATTCCATGCAAAAAACCGTATGCAACAAGACCAAGAACAGTAGCAACAGCAGCAAGGCCAGCCAATATTTGAAATATGTTTGCCAAAGGTAGTGTCATTCAATCAACTCACGCAATAAAGGTTCTAGGTATTTGTGTCTTTACTTTGCTACTCGCATAACTTCATTAAGGCTTGTGATGCCAGCAAGTACTTTTTGAATGCCAGACTGTTTCAGTGTTTTCATTCCAGACTTCCGCCCTGCTCGCCGGATATCTTGAATCGAAGGTCGCCCTACAAGAAGATCTCGAATACTGTTATCAAAAGAAAGTAATTCATGAATCCCAGTGCGACCACGATACCCTGATTCGATGCACGATGTGCACCCAACCTCCTTAAAAAGAGAAATAGTCTTTCCTGCTGGCACACCAAGTTTTTGTAGAAAATCAGCTGGTGGTGTGTACGATTCTTTGCATCTTTTACAGAGTACTCTAACAAGACGTTGCGCCAGAACTGCTGAAAGTGATGACTGTATAAGTGTGGTATCAATTCCAATATCAAGGAGACGTGTGATTGTCGTAGCTGAGTCGTTGGCATGCAGGGTTGAAAAAACAAAATGACCAGTGAGTGCAGCTTGCATAGCAATTTCGGCAGTTTCTTTGTCCCGAATTTCACCGATAAGAATAACGTCTGGATCTTGTCTTAGAGTAGAACGAAGAATATTTGCAAATGTGAGATCAGCCGCAACGTTTACAGCAGTTTGAGAAATGTTATCAAGTCGATATTCAATTGGATCTTCAATAGTGACTATATTCTTTGAAAAGACATCAAGCTCTCCCAATGCTGTGTAGAGCGTTGTTGTTTTTCCTGACCCGGTTGGGCCGCAGACGAGCATCATGCCATGAGGTTGCTGAATAATCTGTCGCATCTTCTTTGTGACCGAGTCACTCATGCCGATGCCTTCGAGTCCATTTTTGACAATCTCTCCGTCAGAATCCAGTAGCCTAAGCGCCATTTTCTCACCGAAATTTGTTGGCCCTGAGGCTGCGCGGATATCAAACTTATGGTTATTAAAAAGAACTGCAAATGTGCCATCCTGTGGTCGTCGCCGCTCTGCGATATCCATGTCTGAGAGAACTTTAAGTGCAGAAATCGATGACTTCCCATCCGCTGCCCAGAGTGTCGTCATGTTTTGCATGACACCATCAACTCGGCAGCGCACTATAATCTCCTCACCACTCTTCGGTTCGAAGTGTAAATCAGTGGCACCATTCTTAATTGCTTTTTCAAATAATCCTTGCACGGTCTGTATCGCTTTCGAACTGCCTCGATCCATTCCAGCGCCTTGACCATCAAGTGGTGTGCCATCTTTCTTGAGTAGAATAACAGCACTTTTTTCGTTGTTTTTAGCGAGTTGAGCCATCGATTTACTGAGCAGAGCCTCAACATTATCGATTCCTAATTTATTAGCAATTTTGAGAAGAATCGTTTTCAGAAAGGCAACGCACAAGATTCGTTCTTGCGTGGGAGCTTTTTTGTCTCTTATGAAGGTATAGAAAAAAACACCAGCAGTAAAAATAACTGCAAAAAGAGGAGTCGCAAGAAGTCCCCACATAAAGGTGGTCAAGAAAAAGAAAGCACCAAATAAAACGGAAATTAATGGCCACGCAGAGTCACTAAAATAATTTTCGGCGTCCGAAGCAATCCAAAGGGATGCGGCTACCCACAGGACACTGAGCACTGCCCAGAATCCACCGTTCCAGAAAATGTGATTCAAGCTGTCTGGGGAAATCCAAAAATCCATTACGAGTTTCTCAGGGCAATTTATAAAAAATGTTGATGATAATTACTGATTAAAAGCAACACCCTCATGCGGTGCCGATCAAAATAATTACTGCACAAGCTTTTGGGTAAAAATAGCAATTTTGAAAAAGAAGCAAAAAGCTGTACCCCAGCTACATAATAGATTCGACATCAGGGTAACACAAGCTACAGGAAATTGTGGTTATCGCAGATAGTAGATGTCTTCTACGGCAAGTTTGCTGACTATTCTTCTCTTTGGCTAGTAATCCTGCTCATCAATAGATGGAAACATTAAAACTCATGCGACGGTATATCAGAATAGAGATATGAAATGGTAGAGACACTTTGAAAATATCGTCTAATTGTAGAGCCTTTGAGTGAAAAAAGTCCGGAAGATGTCCGTTACCTTGAATCTATGTTCGCTTTTTTATTTCAAGTAAAACGCTCTCTGTATCGCTGTGAGGGATTGGCCAACTCGCTATACGGCGGGCGGTAACTGTTTTGAGAAGTCCGTGATGGCGTGCTTCTTGTTTCTCCAATTCCCATCGCGGTCCTTTTATTATCAGTAAGCGGCCATAGGAATCGCTGATTGGTTCAAACCAGGTCAGTAATTTTCGTAGTGGAGCGACAGCTCGAATGACTAGTGAATGAAACGGAAGGTTGTTTTCGATTGCAGTAAGAACAACTTGTTGAGCTGGTTTATGATGAATTTTTAAGGGTAAACCAATTTCGTTGAGAATTGCCTGCAAGGCAGCTACGCGTTTTGTTGATGTGTCGGATAACTCAACAGTGAGATCATCACGCAAAATGGCGAGGATGACACCAGGTACGCCTCCACCAGTACCAACATCTAGAATAAGTTCATCAGTATTTATATGTGGACATAAGGCGGTGGTATCTGTGATATCTCGTTCGACAAAGTGTCGTACATCTGTATGCCGGGTGAGATTCAGGCGAGTATTCCAGTCCCACAGGCTTTTTGCGTACGCAGCAAGGTGTGGAATAACGTGGTCAGGTAAATCTAGACCAAGTTGAATTGCCTCATTTCGCAGTGTATCAGGCAGAAAATTTTTAGAGTGTTGATGTGGTATCTGCATGAAGTGAGAAAACCCATTTGAATACAAGGCGACAATGATTTTCTAAGTGCACCTAGACAAGGCATGAGATTTATAGGTAAGTGCCTCATTCTGTGATAAAACTACCGAGACATAATCCTTCGTGCGACTGGCTGTGTGACAGCAGGTTCTAAAGCATGTCGCGCCTCATGTATTGCAGTTGCAAGCGGGGCATCATTGTTCAGAAACCTACCAGCCGAATCAGGACGAGCAGTTTGCTGAACCTGGAGGTCTGGTTTCACGCCGACTCGGCTATACGGTTTACCAGTTGGTGAATAAAAATGAGCAGTGGTTAGTCTCATACCGACACCAGCCACATCCATAGGGAAAATTCCTTGAATTGATCCTTTGCCGTAGCTTTGGGTGCCAATAATTTTACCTCTTTTATGATCACGAATAGCACCAGCAAAAATTTCACTTGAGCTTGCTGAATCACCATCAATGAGAAGAGTGATCGGAATATGCCAAGTTCCTCTGTGGCTTGCAGTGTAGTTGAAATCTTCCTCAGGGCTTCGTCCTCGTGTTGCAACAACAAGCCCGCGATCAATAAAGAGGTCAGATATATCGACAGCTGCGGAAAGTAATCCACCTGGATTTCCGCGAAGATCAATAATAAGAGATCGCATGCCTTCTGCGTCGAGTTGTCGCATAGCATAATCAAGATCGAAAGCGGTTGTTTTCTGGAATGACGTGATATGGAGATAACCAATGCCCATCGATTTATCGAGCAACTCGACGTCTTCGATGCTCGGCACCTCTACGTGCTCTCGTCGTACGGTCATTGCTCTTGCTGGTCCAACGCCTCGTAGTACGGCGAGCGTGACACGTGAGCCCTCGGGCCCTTGGAGTAATTGTGCAGCAGCATCAACGTGCATGCCGCCGATGGGTGTACCAGCAATTCCAATTAAATGATCTCCAGCTTGCAGCCCTGATCGCTCAGCAGGACTTCCTTGAATAACGTGGACAACTAGGAGGCCGTCTTCTGCACTCTTCAGCTCAACACCAAGACCAACAAAGTTTCCTTCAATTTGGGCATAAAGATCGTTCAGTTGACCGGTCGTTAAAAATGCAGAATATTCATCGAGACCACCAACAGATGCAGCAGTCATTTCAAGAAAAGTAACCGCTGGTAAAACACCAACAACCGTTTGAGCAGAGCGTGCAATCCAGCTAGCAGCAGTCTTGGCGTCGTGCAGCGTTTCTATCTTACGACCTTCGACAATATGTCGTATATGTTCAAGAAATAAAGCGATTCGCTCTGGTGTCGCTTGTTGTGCATGGAGGTATTGAAATTCTGGATCACAAATTGCTATTCGTAGAGCTGTGCAACCACGACTGATAAGTTTATGAAAGTCAGGGTTAGACACATGATGCGAATTAATTCGACTAAGACATTCAACGAACAGTTGATGAGCCTCATCCTCGGTGATTTTACGCAGGGCTTCTTGGTACGCTTTCTCAGCCGATCGACGATTTAGATCACAATGAATTTTCGCAAGATCGTATCGCTGATAAAGTTCATTGGAAAGTTTTCCTTTGCGAGCAGCAGTTTCACAAAGACTAACAAGCTCGGGCCATTGACCAGCAGCCTCAAGCTTTGTTGATCGGACCGCAAGGTCATCAATCGCAAGTTCACTAGCAATAGTTGGATGTATAAATTGACTAAAAAAAGATGTGCTCAATACAAAGGCTAAAAAGGCCTTCATAGGGAAATGTCTCCATCGAAAAGCAGGACAGCTTTGTGGGGTCACTGTCAACGAGTGGAGTGGAGTAGTAGCACGCACAGGCAATCCATTTTTCTAGCTGGCTTCGACAACGGCATGAAGCGGTCGATCCCATGACCGCTACAGATTATGGATCACATTTAGAGACTGGTCAAAAATAAGGAAGAGACAAACGAGAAAACCTGTTCGTAATCAGCCCGTAGTCTCGGCTTGATTGCTGTAATCCGAACTTTTCAACCCATTTTTCCCGAATATGCCGCCGCGTTGGTACGATAGAGAGACTCCGATTTTCCTTGAAATACCAAATGACCACTTCCCGCGACGCAGAAGTACCGCCAGACACTCCTCCGCAGACGCTGATCCTTCTCGATCGAGTGCGACAGGGGGACACTGCTGCCGTCAACGGACTTCTCGAGAGACACAGATCTGCTATTCGAAGAATGATTGATCAGCGCCTCGATCGAGTTGTCCGAAAACGTGTGGATGCGAGTGACATTGTTCAAGATGTTCTTGTTGAGGCAAATCGAAGATTGGGTACCTATTTGACAAACCCTACAATGCCTTTTCAGTTATGGCTTCGTCATATGGCGCGTGACCGAGTTATTGATGCTCATCGCCGGCATAGAGTGGCTGGTACTCGCAGCCTTGATAAAGAAGTTTCACTTGATGCTCCAGTGGATTCAGATCAGTCGCAAACAAATCTTGCACAGAAGATTGCTGGTACAGAGTTGACTCCGGCTGCTGTTGCAACTTGGCATGAACTTGAGCGGCGTTTTGCTGAAGCTGTTGAAAATCTCGAAGAAACAGATCGCCAGATCGTCCTCTTGCGTCATTTCGAACATATGTCAACCGCGGATGTAGCAAAAGCTCTTGGTCTCACAAAACCAGCAGCGGGCATGAGATACATGCGAGCAATGCGGCGTCTTCGAGTTTTACTCAACGATGCAAGTTAGTTTGTCGAACAAAATGTCGTCAAAAGTCTGCGGAAAGTCTAATATTTTGTTCTTGAGACACAAAAATTAATATTTGGATAGCATCGTGCCAACATCAGATACTGACAACCCAATCGAAGAAGAACTCTCTTCAGAAGCAGAAGAGCGGTTAGCAGGACTACTGGAGGAACTCACAACAGGGCCTGTTGATCAAGCACACAACAGGCTTGAGAAGCTTTGTCTTCAGAATACGGATCTGGCAAAGCAACTCAGAGAATTATTTGCGACTGTGTCTGTTACTGATGCCGTGGCCATGGAATCTACAATCATCATGCTTGATGAACATGTGGATGCAACGAGTCTAGCTGAAAACGACTCAGGGTTATTTCGTGGCGATGGTTTCTTGCCGGGGGCCTCTTCGCTACCAGTCCAATTTGGGGAGTATGAACTCCTTGAAGAGATTGGACGTGGTGGTATGGGTATTGTGTATCGGGCAGTGCAGAAAAGTCTTCAAAGAGTTGTTGCAGTCAAAATGCTTTTGAGGCGTGACCTTGCAAGCCAAGCGGACCTCTCAAGGTTTCGTAGCGAAGCTGAGGCTGCTGCTCAATTAGATCATCCTGGCATTGTCTCTATTTTCGAAGTTGGAGAACACGATGGCCATCCTTTCTATTCGATGCGATATATAGAAGGCACGACGCTCGCGAAACGGCTACAAGCGGGCCCCATTCCACCGAGAGAGGGTGCGAGGATACTACTTCGTGTTGCTGAAGCGGTACAAGCTGCTCACGCCCGAGGAGTTCTTCATCGGGACCTGAAACCATCAAATATTTTAATTGATCTCGCTGGTAAGCCACATGTGTCTGATTTCGGATTGGCCAAACGGCTTGAGGGAAATCAGACAATGACACATACCGGAGCAATTCTCGGTACGCCGTGCTATATGTCCCCAGAGCAGGCTGCTGGGAGTCGGGGAGATGTTGGACCTATTAGCGATGTATGGAGTCTCGGCGCTATTCTCTATCAAGTGCTTGTTGATCGCCCGCCATTTCAGGCATCAGGCCCAATGGACACACTACTTGCTGTTTTAGAGGTTGATCCACCACTTCCTCGCTCAATCAACAGACAGGTAAATCGTGACTTGGAAATGATCGCGTTAAAAACCTTACAGAAACCACAAGATTTACGTTATGCCTCAGCAGCAGATCTTGCAAATGATCTCAGAGCATTTTTAGCGAGTGAGCCCATCGCTGCCCGTCAAGGAGGAGTGCTTGACGTTGTTTCACGGCTTCTTCGAGAAACACACCATGCTGTCGTTTTGGAGAACTGGGGACTTCTTTGGATGTGGCATTCTGTGGTGGTTTTAATTCTTTCCGTAATCACCGATGTACTCGCTTGGCAGGGGGTAGAAAGTCGCTGGCCGTATGTTGCATTGTGGACTGGTGGACTTGCACTGTGGGCACCTATTTTTTGGGCACTACGGTATAGGGCCGGTCCGGTTACAGCTGTCGAGCGACAGATTGCTCACATCTGGGGCGGAACAATGATCGCAAGCATGCTCTTATTCTCAGTCGAAGAATTGCTTGGTTTACCGGTGCTCAAATTGTCACCAGTTCTTGCGCTTCTTGCAGGGCTTATGTTTTTTGCCAAAGCAGGAATTTTATCCGGTGTTTTTTATATTCAATCAATTGTTTTGTTTGTGACAGGATTAGGCATGTGTGGTCTTCCACAGTTTCAGCATATTCTTTTTGGACTTGTGAGTGGCGGGTGCTTTTTTATACCGGGGTTGAAGTATTATCGACAGCTGACTGAGTCTGATCGATAGCGTATAAAAAATTTGAATTCTATTATTTGACCCAGGTCTGCACGGCAATCTTTAAAAGATCACGTGCACCTCGAAGCATTTCAAGACTGTTGACTTTACTTTTGCCTAGTGTTCTGTCGGTAAATGTTATTGGAATCTCTGTAATGCGAGCCCCTGATCGGTGTGCTCGCCATAAAAAGTCTTCGAAAAAAGCATAGCCTTCGGCAAGATTGTCAAGGTTCATAGTTGAAATGTACTGGAGCCTAAGAGCCCGGAAGCCGCTTGATGCGTCACGAACTGGAACGCGTAGGATAACTCGTGTGAACCAGCACACGAGCCAGCTGGCAATGTGTCGCTTCATTGACCATCCAATAGTCTTTCCACCATGTACTCGACGAGATCCAATAACAATATCAAACGGCTCTTCATTGGCTGGTGTGAGAGCTTCTAGCAGACGTGGAAGATCAGATGCATTATGGCTCAAGTCTCCATCGAGATGAATCACAACACCGGCGCCTCGTTGATGGGCAAATGTAAGACCTTCTAGTGTTGCTGTTCCAAGTCCTCGACGATCTATTCGGAGGAGAAGGTGTATATAACTATGTTTCTCTGCTTGCTGAGTAACAATCTGTGCCGTGCCATCAGGTGAATTGTCGTCAATAATAACTATCTGCGCATCAGGAAGTATTCGATGAATTGACTGTAAGAGCTGCCCGATAGAAGCAGCTTCATTATATGTCGCTACCTGAATAACGACGGTACCGGGAGGCCATTGAGAAGCGATTTGATGCATGGCCAAAAGAGCATGTGATTTGAAGGGTTACGTTCTACTTTAAAAAGATTTCTGTAAAAAAAGGGAGCCGGCTTGTGCCGGCTCCCTTTCGTAAGAAACTATAGCAGGAAACAATTATCGGTCATCACCGATTGTGTCTCCATAATTACAAGTTGACAATGCACCTAACGTTGCCTTGCTTACAGAGTGAGACATGAACGCACTCGAACCATCGGCGTATCCAACACCACTTACACCACCAGCGTGTGGACCGCTTAGAGATGTCTGAGCTTTGTTGTTACTACTGGCAGATTTGTCTTGAGGAATAACTTCGCCATTGGCAGGTGTTGCTAAGTTGCCATATGTTGAAATTGTTGTTCCAGCATTCCAGTAATCTGCATCAAAGTTTGATTCTACGAGCATAATCGTGTTGGTTGTACCATCACGATAGGAAGCAAAGCCCTTGTCTGCAAAAAGCCCCATGCCACCATCATCACCCAGGGTTTTTGCGGTGATAAGAGCATCACCATTTGTCGTATTGCTTCCAACGCCAGCGTTGTAAACAATCTTACCCGCTGTAGTACCAACGTACGATGGACAAATAGCCCAATCAATTTCTACAGTTGCATTTGTACCAGTTGGAACGACGTAATTACCGTCGCCATTAATTGCATTGTAGAGATTGTTTTCCTCAGAGTAAGGCAGAATCTTTACAACCCAGGAAAAACTAGTCGCCGCACCAGCTGCTGATGTTGCGGTTTGAGTAATTGGATTCACAGTCGAAGCCACCTGTGCTCCAGTGCTATTTTTGCCAAAAGCACTTGGCAAAAAGTTATCACCACGTTTTGCATGCTTGTCAGCATAATTGTGAATAGCCAGACCTTGTTGTTTGATTTTATTTCCGCATGAACTGCGACGAGCAGCTTCACGAGCTTGCTGTACTGCTGGCAACAGAAGACCAACCAGAACACCGATGATGGCAATGACCACCAAGAGTTCGATGAGTGTAAACCCACGACGTGTCGAAATTTTCATAAAAGTAACTCCACCCAAACGGGTAAATGAGAAAAAAAGAAAACCCAAAAAAATCGGAAGAAGTAAGCACGTGCCCCTTATTGCTGTGCCAGTTCCTGATGATTAAATAACTTATTTGTACCATCTGAAGAGAAACTCTTCCGAAAAGCCTCTCCCCACCATGCGTAAAGATATAGGCGGACTTGGCATCAGTCAAGCGCTACGGACCACGTGTATCGTGTGTTCACAATTTAGGGATAATAGACAGGCGAAGCATAGTAAACGGACTTATTTTTTCGCAGACATATGGGCTTTTTTCGCAGACAGGGAACCCCTCAATAGATGGGTTTTTATGCACAGGAACATTGTTTTTAGGATGGGATCTTATGGGCGTTCTCTGGGATCATGGGTTTTTCGTGTTGCGAAACTTACGATTCGCATCTGACAACAACCCAAAGACTCTTGGTATCAAAAGTTGTCCAAGCAGCGAGATATTCATAGTTTTTTATGAATATGTTTCGAGTTCAGCGAAGAATGCCTGCAACAATATCACCATGCACGTCTGTGAGTCGAAACTGTCGACCCTGATATCGGTAGGTCAGACGAGTGTGATCAATGCCAAGCAGATGCATTAGAGTCGCCTGCATATCGTGAACATGAACGGGGTTGGACGTGACATTCCACGCATACTCGTCTGTCGCGCCATGGACATGCCCGCTTTTCACTCCCCCACCTGCAAGCCACCATGAAAAAGCCTTTCCAAAATGGTCACGGCCCTTTGGGTTGGCTGGATCACCTTGTCCAAACGGTGTCCGACCAAATTCACCACCCCATGCGACAAGCGTATCTTCTAAGAGCCCACGATCCTTAAGATCTTGGACCAGTGCTGCAGATGGGCCTTGTGTGTCACGGCACTGAACTTCGAGTTGACTGTACAGGTTACTGTGTTGGTCCCAACCAGCATGCATTAATTGGACAAATCGAGTACCACGTTCCAATAGTCTTCTCGCTACGAGACAGTTGAATGAGAATGACCCCTTCACATGCACATCAGGTCCGTACCGATCAAGTATATGTTTTGGTTCATCTGAGAAGTCAATGAGATCTGGCACGCTTGATTGCATTTGGAAGGCCATTTCATAGGACGCGATTCGAGTATCAATCTCAGGGTCGCCGTAGTCTGCTAGGTGCTTGGCGT
>Ga0315315_10000046_pt1 | contig 92008 bp, 66 predicted proteins | sample M140m3416metaG_FD_203699 | JGI IMG/M metagenome (GOLD analysis project Ga0315315, IMG submission 203699) | Ammonia-oxidizing marine archaeal communities from Monterey Bay, California, United States - M1 40m 3416 | ecosystem: Environmental > Aquatic > Marine > Intertidal zone | place: USA...
AGGGTCGAATTTCACACTTGATTTAGAGGGAGATTTAACAATTTCAACTGGTGGTACATTTACACCACAGGGAAGTACTACCCATGATGTAGCAGGATCATGGAATGATGCTGGGGGAACATTCAATCCAGCAAATGGAACTATTATATTTAGTGGTTCAGGATCAATAACAACAGATGCTTCAAATAATTTTTATGGTTTCACAATAGCCACTACTGGAGATATTACAACAGGAAGTTCTTTAGATATTAATGGTCAAACCAATATATTAGCATCTGGTAAATTGTCAGTAGGATCAGATGGTGTTGATTTTGGACCTACTCAACAATGTAATATAGCTGGTGAGTTAGAGCTTTCAACTGCCACTGTCGTAAGTAATGGTAGTTTAGATGCTAATGGTGGAACAATTCGATTTACAGGTGCTGGTATTTTGCAAATTTCAGGTATAACTCCAGATTTGGGTACATTAATTCCTCATACAGGAACTGTTGAATATGATTTTGCTGGACCTGGTACACAAGCTATTTTCAATACAACGTATAATAATCTTGAAATAGATGGATCTGATGAAAAAAGAGGCCCAGCTGGAAATTTAGTGGTTAACGGAAACTTAGAAGTTAAAAATGGAGATCTCACATTTGCTGCTAATAATACAACCCTTGATTTGACTGGAAATTTCTTAATTTCAGGAGGTACATTTACGGCAGGTACTAGTGCAAGTCATGATGTAGATGGTAATTTTACAATAAATGGTGGAAATGTTATTCTAAATAGTTCCATAATTGATGTAAATGGCAATTGGGATGATCTTGGTGGAACCCTTACGGCAGGTACTGGTATCGTTAGCCTAAGTGGAGGTTCTGGAACAACAATTTCTACAGCGAATGCTAATAGTTTTAATAATTTGACGATAGCAGCTACTGGAGATGTTACAACTTCTACAATAGTTGATGTTGATGTAGCAAATACTTTCACAGTAACTGCTGGAGGTGCTTTTACTGTTGCAGCTGGTCATCAGCTAACCCTTTTAACCGCAACAATAGATGGATCACTTACTGCTACTGCTGCTGGCTCAAATGCTGCGACAATATCTTTTGAAGATGCAGCTTCGACAAGTCCTTCTTTATCTGTTGCTGGAACATTGACTTTAACTGGAACATCAAGTGCTGTAAGAGATGCAAAAATTTTGGGTGATGATGATAGTAGAATTGATGTTAACATAACCGGAACTTTTTCGGGTACTAATTTCACTTTTGAATATCCAGATGCAGATGGATTACATATAAATAGCGCAATCCAGCCAACGATAGATGGAGGAACATTTGATAATCCGATTTCAGGTAATACTAACTGTTTACTTAATTTGTCAAATGCATCGACTCTCCCTTCTACTATTAGAAATTGTATATTTAATACTACTACGTTTGGAAATGTTCATGCTTTAAATGGATCTAGGAATGTGAGATCTGATGCTAGTACAGATAATGTAACATTTTTAGATTATAGTGGTACGCTTGCAGACAACTCAGCCTCAGCTACTGCAGAAGATAACGACGATGATGATGATAATAAATTAACATGGTTTGATGGAGTTTGGTATTCTGAAGAGTTTAGTCCAGATGTATCATTGGTAGGTAGTTGGTTTTCTGATAGATTTGGAGGGGGATTTTCACCGTCTAATTTTGATAGCCCTACTGATGAATTTGTAATTCAATCATTTCATACTTCTGTTCCACAAAGTTCATGGAGTCCATCTGGTAAATTAACTATAGAAAATAATGGAGAACTTCAAACTGATGATGAAACAATTACTATTGGAGGAGCAACGGTTATTGAAAATGGAGGTACTTTAGCAATAGATAATGCTGCTGGTATTTTTGATGCAGTAGGAACATTTGATGCTGACGATGGAGTAGGAGGAATCGGAAATATCACTTTTTCAGCTGCAGGTAGGTTGAAATTAAAATCAGTTACAGCAGATTTAGGTACAAGTGTAACTGTTGGTACTGGAACAATAGAGTATGATTTTGCTGGTCAACAAAACATTTTCAATACAACGTATAACAACCTTGAAATAGACGGGTCTGGAGATAAAGATGTAGGTGCTAATTTAACTGTAAATGGTAATTTGATTATTACCAATGGAACATTGGATTTGACCAATGATGGAGCAGGTAATTTTGATTTGGCTTTATCAACAGATTTTTCAATGGCCAATGGTTCACTTACAGCTGGTACTAGTGATGCACACACAGTTGGTGGATCTTGGACTGAAACTGGAGGAACATTTGCTCCAACTGCTGGAACATTTAGTTTTAACGGAGATGCTAAAACAATAACTCAGTCTGGAAATAACTTTTTCAATTTAACAATAGCAGCAGGCACGAAGACAGCAGGAAGTGATTTAAATATAGATGGGGCATTATTGATTGATGTAGGAACATTGGATATGGATGTGGCAAATAATTACACACTTGATTTAGAGGGAGATTTAACAATTTCAAATGCTGGTACATTTACACCACAGGGAAGCACTACTCATGACGTAGCAGGATCTTGGGATGATGATGAGGGAACATTCACACCAGGTGCTGGAACAATTATACTTAGTGGAAATGCTAAAACAATTACTACGGCAGTTGGAAATAACTTTTTCAATTTAACAATAGCAGCAGGTGCCAAGACAGCGGCAAGTGATTTAGATGTAAATGGGGCATTATTGATTAATGTAGGAACATTGGATATGGATGTGGCAAATAATTACACACTTGATTTAGAGGGAGATTTAACAATTTCAAATGCTGGTGAATTTACAGCACAAGGAAGCATTGCTCATGATGTAGCAGGATCTTGGGATGATGCTGGAGGAACATTTGCTCCAAGTGGAGGAGTAATAATCCTTTCTGGTGCAGGAACTACGCAAATAACTTCAATAGCAGGTAATTCCTTTGATAAATTAACAATTTCAGGGGGAACACATGAAGCACAAAGCATTATTACAATTAACGATAGATTAGCCATTTCTGGAGGAGCTACACTTCAAATGGATGGTAATAACGGATCAGCTGTTCAGACAATTATAAGTGGAAATTTAACTTTAACAACAAGTGAGTTTACTGCCACAGGAACGACAACAGTTCCTGGTGGAGTTCTTTCAATCGGAACTGGTACTTTCAATGCTGATGGTCAATTTAATGCTGATGCTGGAGGAGGGTCAGTTACATTTACTGGAGAAGGAAATTTAGTTTGTAGTAATTCGCTGGATAATACTTTTGGCACCCTAACAGACAATCTGGGTACGGTTACTTTTGACGCAAACGATGGTAATCCCCAGAATTTACCCAGTGGAGAAATTTTTAATAATATAACTGTTAGTAATACTAATAATTTAGATTTAGCCGGGGATGTAACAATAAACAATTTACTTACTTTCACAAGTGGATGTATAAATACTGGTGCTAATAAGTTAATCATAAATACAAATGGTCTTGCTGTTGTTGGTGCTAATGATGCAGCTCACGTAAATGTTTCTAATACTTCTGGATATTTGTCTAAAGTATTTGATGTTGCTTCATCATTTTCTTTTCCAGTTGGAAATGGGTCTATTTTAAGATCTATAGATTTAGCTACAGATGCTGCTTCTACTTTTGATGTTAGATATGATGACAATAAATTTATAAATGTGGACAACACTATTGCTTCTAGTGGAACAGTTGATCAAACATCTGGTTTTGGATTAGATGGACACGTTAGTGGATATGCAAATTTTAATTCTACTCTTCCAGTCACTGATCCTTCACACGGTGTAAATGATCCTCCAATACCTATTGATAAAGGTTATTACTATAATATTTTAAGAACTGGTGCGGCTAATGCTACTTTATCAGTTAATTGGACCAATCGAGATCAATATGGTACTGGTGGTCCTGGATCTCCTGGAGATGAAGCAAATATAGATTTAATTACTTGGGCAGAATGGAGTGCAGGGGATGAACATTGGGATGCTATAAATTCTAATCCAACTGGAACTATTTATGCTGGATCAGTTGTTACTGATGGGACAGTTAGTTTTAATTCTTCTACAATTTTTACTTTAGGATCATTAGACGGAGGAAATTACTTGCCAATAGACTTAGTTTCTTTTAATGGTGAGTGTATAGATAATCAAACCTATTTAGAATTTGTAGTTGCTTCTCAGGTAAACAATGATTATTTTACAATCAAAAGAAGTGTAAATAATTTAGAATGGGAAGAAGTTGGATATATTAATGGAGGGGGAACTAACAATGAAGAAATTACTTATAATTGGACTGACTACTCTCCAAAATCAGGTGTTAATTATTACAAACTATTTCAAACAGATATTGATGGTATCTCAAAATCATTTATTCCTATTGCAATTAATTGTGAAAGTAAAGTAGAAGACTACCATATTTATCCTAATCCAACTAACGATAGAATTTATGTAGAATTTGATTTAGAACATTACCAAGGGGATGATATACAAATTGTTTTAAAAGATTTTAAAGGAGTAATTGTAAAATCAAATCCTATTAAACTTAAAAGAGGTTATAATTATTTCGAAGTAGATTTAAGTAATATTCCTAATGGTTTTTATGTATTAAGTTATGAAGGAACTAAGAATCATATTCCTTCAAAGAGAATAGTTAAACTTTAGTTTATTTAGAATTCAAATTTAAAAAAGCCACTTTCTAGGTAATTTTCGTATCTCTTTTTATTGAATTTGTAGTAGTTAGCGGGTTTATGAGCTACTCCAGACTGTTTTTCTTCTAACTTATCTAAAATATTTAGATTAATAATTTTTCTCCTAAAATTTCTATTGTCTATTTTTTTATCAAAAATAGCTTCGTAAAGTTTTTGCATTTGATTTAGAGTAAATTTTTCAGGAAGCAAATTAAATCCTACAGGTTTTATCTTGGTATTTGATCTAAGGTATTCAATACTACTATTAAGAATTTTTAAATGGTCAAATGGTAGTTTTTTAACACTATTAAGAGGCATCCATTTTGCATTTTTAGCAAATGAAGATGGGTTAAGCTCATAATCAGACATTCTGATTAAGGAACAATATCCTATGGTAATAACTCTAGCATTAGGATTACGTCTTACGGCTTTTAACCATGGTTGGTCTTCTTTCTTTTTAATTCTGTCAGGATCTCCAAATGCGCCAAATTGTTCTAAGTATATTACCGATAGTCCAGTCAGTTCTTTCAAAACTCTTTCGGCAGCCATATCAAGATTTTCATCATCTAAAATTAAATTTCCAGGTAATGCATATTCAGAAATTACATTTTTTAATTGATTTTCTCTATCAATTAGTAATACATAAAGCTGATCTCCATTAAATCCCAAAATAACACAGTCTACTGAAATATTAGGATTTAGTTTTGACATTTTAATTTTTCTATTGAGTATATAAATTTACTTAATGTCATAAAAACGTTTAACAATATAACTTTTTTTTTTCTTTATATTTAAAATATAATAGTCACTATTAAATATTATGAGAAGTTTCCAATTGCTATTTTTTATTATAGTTTTTCATTTCCATTTTTATGGACAAGAATTTTTACACCATTTAGAGCCATTAAATTGGTGGGTAGATATGAATTCTCCCAAATTTGAAATTCTAGTTCATGGAGATAAGGTTGGAGAATGCGATGTAGACATTTTTGATAAAAGGGTTAAATTAATTAAAACCATTAATCTTGAAAACTCAAATTATATTGTCTTAGCAATTCAAATACTTGAGAGAACTAAAGCATTTAGTTTCGATATTGAATTTTCTAAGGAAGGAAAATTGTATGAAAAGTTTAATTATAAGCTTCTCAATAAGTCTAAGAGAGTTATCGAAGATGATACATATAACTCATCAGACGTTATTTATCTAATTACACCAGATAGATTTTCTAATGGAGACAATAAAAATGACATTATTTCTTCACTTAGAGAAAAGAAAATTAACAGAACAAAACCTTCTTCTAGACATGGTGGAGATATTCAAGGAATAATAAATCACCTAGATTATATTTCAGAAATGGGTTTTACAACAATTTGGTCAACTCCAATGATGGAAAATAACATGAAAAATTTATCTTATCATGGCTATGCTATTACAGATTTATATAAAATTGATCCTAGAATGGGAACTAATGAACTTTACAAAGAACTATCTGTAAAGGCTAAAAATAAAGGAATTAAACTGATCAAAGATGTAGTACTTAATCATATAGGATCAAGCCATTGGTGGATGGAAGATTTACCAAGTGAAGATTGGTTAAATTATCCAAATAATATAAAGTTCACCACCCATACAAGAGAATCACTTCACGACCCTTATGCAATAAAAGAAGACATTCGAAATTTCACAGATGGATGGTTTACTGAAAAAATGCCAGATCTAAATCAGAGAAACCCAATTTTGTCTCGTTATTTAGTTCAAAACACTTTGTGGTGGATAGAGTATGCACAATTGTCAGGATTAAGAGTAGATACCTATTCTTACTCTGATAGAGATTTTTTAAATTTTTGGAACAATACCATTCAAAATGAATATCCAGGTTTTAATATTGTAGGAGAGGAGTGGACTACAGATAAATCTATTATTGGTATGTGGCAAAAGCCCAAAAGCGGTGATAAATCAAATTCATCAGTAATGCATCAAAAGTTTACTTCAAATATTCTATCCCTTATGGATTTTCCTTTGAATGAAGCAATTATAAAATCTTTACAACCAAAATCCCATAAATGGGATCATAAATTATCTATTCTTTATAGAAATATGGCACAGGATTACTTATATCCAAATCCTAAGAATATGGTTGTATTTCTTGATAATCATGATATGTCTAGAGTATATTATCAGCTTAACCACGATTTAGATTATTGGAAAATGGCCCATTCTTTTTTACTGACTACAAGAGGAATACCTCAGATTTATTATGGAACTGAAGTCTTAATTTCTGATAGTTCTAAACCTGGAGATCATGGTGTTTTAAGAGAAGATTTTCCTGGAGGTTGGCATAACGATCAAAAAAATGCTTTTACTGATCTTCTTTCAGATAAACAGCTAGAGGCTAAGGCTTTTTTGAAAAACCTTCTTATTTGGAGAAAGACATGTTCTGCAATACATTATGGAGGGTTGAAACATTTTGCACCTTCCTTTGAAAATGAACTTTATTCTATTTTAAGATATGATAAAAGAAGTATTGTATTATTGGCAATGAATAACGATAGTAAGAAAAAGAAAATCATTCCAAATAACTATTTTAAAGAAGTTAGCTCTAAATTATCTAACAATTTAGCTGTAGATATAGTAAATGGTAAAGATTTAAATATTAATAATTCAATTTATATTGATTCAAAGTCTTTCCTTCTTTTAGAAATGAAGTATTAAAATTTAACAAATTCTTTACTTATTAAGTAATTGTCTTGTTCCAAAATAAGAAAGTAGTTTCCTTTCGATAAGTTTTCAATATTTATTTGATATGGGTTGGATGTTCCATTTTGTTGATATATAATTTTACCGAGGGTATTCATAATAGTATATTTCATGTCTTTAGACTGACTACCATTAACTGTAATATTTAAAAAATCTCTGGATGGATTTGGGAAAATATTTACATCCCAATTGGCTATATCGTATTCATTTAATCCTAAAGTATTTAATATCTCAGGTCTGTCAAGTTTCAAATCAGTATAGATATTGTATTCACCAGGATCTAAATAAATTATCGAAGTTCCATTTATTTGAATACTATCTCCGCTAAAATATTCGTACCACCAACCATCGTGTTGAAAATCCAATGTTTTGTCTTCAGGATTGACATCAATATTTACAATTACAACTGCATTCATATTCACGTCATTTAATTTCAAAGATTTTACTGCACCATTTAAACTGTAAGTAAAATCATCTCCTGTAAATACAGGATGTGACTTTCTAAGTTCTATGGATGCTTTGTACACATCATATAGACGTTTTCGACTATTTTCTGTAAAATAGTTCCATAGTATTGGTTTATTACAAACTCTACAATTATAATCTATAGAAATATCATAACCAAGTTCCCCAAATTGCCAAATCATTTTAGGACCAGGTGTAGTAAGCATTAGTGCAGCCAAACCCTCAGTTCTTTTAAGTCCGTTTAGTAAGTTCTTGGCATTTTGTTGTCCTGTTGTATTTCCGTAGGTGATATTTTTATACATTATTCTTTCTTCATCATGACTTTCCATATAGGATATTAAGTGTGGCTCGTTCCATAATCTATTTTTATAAACTCCCCATGAAAGATCGGAGTTTGAGGGGTAGCCCATTGCAGATTCTTGATAGCCATGGGTAACATTTCCCCACAGCATCATACCGTAGTTGGCCAATATTTTTTCTTCATTATTATCTGCCCAATGTTCTAATATTACATAAGCATCTGGATGAACAGACCAAATGGTATCTGCCATTCTTTTAAGTAGATTAATTCTATCATTATCGTAATTGTTAGAGTTATTACTAAATCCTTTAGTGAAATCAAATCTAAATCCATCTATATGGTATTCATCTAACCAATAATGGTTTACTCTGTCCATGAAGTTTTTAGTTGCTTCTGAAGAATGGTCAAAGTCATATCCCCAACAATAAGGAGGATGTGGACAAACTTCATTAAACCAAGGGTTATTGGAAGCAGGTCGATTATTCAATCCGTCCCAATATAAATTAACCATTGGACTTTGTCCAAAAGCTTGATTAAATACAATATCATTTATAACAGCAATTCCTTTTCCATGACAAGAGTCTACAAAAGCTTTGAAATGCTCAGGTGTTCCGTAGTATTTATCTAATGCCATATGAAAACTTGGGTTATAACCCCAACTCTCATTGTTTTCAAATTCTCCAGGTGGCATTAGTTCAATTGCATTAACTCCTAGTTCGACTAAATAATCCAAAGTGTCTATTAAAGTTTGATAACTATGAGTGGAAACAAAATCCCTAACTAATAGCTCGTATATTATCAAATCTTTATTTTCTGGTGGCGTAAAGTTGTTATTTGTCCAATTGTAAGCAGTTTTCCCAGGTTCCATAACAGTTACAAAGCCGTTGGTGTAATTAGATGGGTAGGGAACTGGACTGGGATAATTAAAACTTCCAATATTTGCATCGTTGTTTGGATCTAAAATCAATGGACTAAGTGGATCTGCAATTTTAATAACTCCATCTACTAAATATTGATAAGTATATTTTCCACCAGGATTTAATCCTGAGATAGTCTTCCACCAATAACTACTGTCCATAGATAAAGACATAAAGGAAGAAGAATTTACCATCCAGTTATTATGATCACCTATTAAATTAACAGTTGTTTTTTCTGGCGCATAAAATTTCAAAGTAACTGTAGAGTCGTTTATATAGTTAATTCCGTCTACCAATCCACTTGGGGGATCTACTAAAATTACTGCTGGAATAACTACATAATTAACAGTATCTCTAAGGATGGTAATTCCATCATCTGCAACAAATATAATTTGATGATCGCCGAAAGAGTTTACAATTATATCTTTTTCTATTACAGTTGTGTTAATAGTATCTGCTATTAGAACTCCATTATCAAATAGTTGAAGAGTAGCACTTGAATTTGATTTTCCAGTAATTGAAATAGTATCGTTTATATTAACTAACAAATCGGAATATGGTTTAAAAATAGCAGCTTGAAAACCTCCATTTACAGGGTAAATAGGATAGAATATATCGCCCATTGTAGCAGTTTTTCCTTCTAAAGATCCATCAAAGTTTCGAAATACAAATGCAAGTTTTGCAACATTAGTTCCGATAGGGAATCCATAATATTGGTCTATATCAATAGTAATCTCATGTATATTATTCCCCAAGTCAGTCATAAGAACATTTGTGTCTGCTTGACCCCAATTTCCTTGTACATATGACCAAGAACTGGGTAAACCGCTTTGAGTAACTATTCCCGTATGTGTATAAACTGGACTAACTCCATTGAGATCGCCATTACCTTGCGTAGCATTATATTGAATGGTTACTATATCATTAACGGTTGGAAAAGCAGGATTAATTTGAATAATTTGAGTAAGTCCAACATGAGCAACCAATAAAGAGATTAAAATGAATGGAATTTTTTTCACCATATTTCAAGAAATAAAAAAAGCTCCCGAAAGAGCTCTTTTTGTTAGATAAAAACTAGACTATTTTACAATTAGTTTTCCTGTTATATCTTCATTTTTCGAGTTTATTTTATAAATATAAATTCCCTTAGTTAATAAAGAAGTATTATATTCAACAGATTGTGATCCACTAGTTGTTACGCTATTAATCACATTGTCAACTAATTTTCCAGTTATATTATAAATTGAAATATTTGTTTCATTTGAGTTTTTCACATTGAAATTAAAAATTGTGTAGTTCTCACTTGGATTAGGACTTACTGAAACATTTGTGATGTTGGATTCAATTATATTTGCAGCTGAGCCATCACATTGAGTACATGAAGCCCAACAAAATGTTAACCCAGTATTTGAACTAGGAATTGCAAAAATTCTATCTGATCCAAAACCACCACCGCCACCACATACTGTATCGCTAACAGACTCGTCAGCACCCCAATCTCCATTTACAAATTTGTAATAAACTGTATCTCCAGAAGTTGGATAATCAATAGTTATTTCCCATATATTACCGCCTAAATCTGTCATTGCACCTCCAGCATCAGTAGGACTCCAATCTACCATGGAAGCTCCTGCTGTAGTTGCCATATTGGTTCCAAAATTTCCTGCGATCCTTATCCCTGTTGGATCTAATGTTGCTCCACCAGCTAGATAGTCTGTAATATCAACTCTGTGAGTAATAGATACCTGAGCTGACAAACTAAATGTAGTTATTAACGATAACAAAAAGTATATTTTTTTCATAATTATAGATTTTAAAATTCACTTAAATTTAAAAAAAAAAAACTACTTAACGTAACAATGACGTTAAAAAAGTATATTTTTGAAATAAGTATAAATAAATTTCCAAATTATGCGACATAAGTCTTCTTATCTAATATTTTCTTTTTTTCTTGTTTTTTCACTCCACATCAAAGCTCAATTTAGCTTGAGCGGAAATATTATTGACGATAATGGTGATGCAGTTATTGGAGCATATATTAAAATTCTTAATTTAAATTTGGCATCAAGTACGAATTTTAATGGAGATTATAGTATTGAAAATATTCCTCAAGGAGAGTTAAATATTGAATTTAGTGCAGTTGGATTTCTAAAAGTTTCAAATAAAATAAACTTAAGTAAAGATTTAATTTTAAATATCGTTTTAAATGAAGATATTCAACTTTTAGATGAAGCAGTAGTAATTGGCTATGGGACTGCTAGAACTAAAGATTTAACTGGCTCAGCAGTTGCAGTTTCAGAAGATAAATTTTTAAAAGGTTCTCTTGCTACACCAGAACAATTAATTATGGGTAAAGTACCAGGCTTGAAAGTTACATCCAATGATGGTGCTCCTGGCTCTGGAAGCACTTTAAGAATTAGAGGAGGAACTTCAATTAATGCTAGTAATGATCCACTTATTGTTATAGATGGTGTTCCAGTAGATAATGGAGGAATAGCTGGAGCTGCAAATCCACTTTCATTAATAAATCCAAATGATATTGAATCATTTGTAGTACTAAAAGATGCTTCAGCAAGTGCAATCTATGGATCTAGAGGTGCTAATGGAGTAATTTTAATTACTACTAAGAAAGGAGAAGGAGATTTAAAAATCACAGTAAATCAAAAAACTTCTCTAAGTACTATTGCTCAATATGCAGATGTTCTTTCAGGGGACTCCTTGAGAAATCTTATTTATAATAATGGATCTGCAAATCAAATTGAATTACTAGGAGATTCTAACTATAATACTAATTGGCAAAAAGAAGTTTTTAGAAATACAATAGTAAATGATTTTAATGTAGCTGTCTCTAAAAAATATTGGAGATTTTCGTATGGAAATAGAGTTGATAATGGATTACTTAAAAGAGATCAATTTGTTAGAAATAATATTAGTCTAAACCTAAATCCTACCCTGTTCAATGAACAATTAAAGTTAGAAATTAATAACAAATTAGTTCAAACCAACTCTAGATTTGCTGATAGGGGAGCCTTAGGTGCTGCTTATTTTGACCCTACAAAACCAGTTTATTCTCAAAATGAGGTATATGGAGGTTTTTTTGAATGGACCCAAAATAATGGTAGCCCAAATACACTTGCTGCTAAAAACCCTGTTGGATTAATCCATCAAAAAAATGATTTAAGTTCTGTACAGCGATATATTGGAAATTCAAAACTTTCATACAATCCAAAATTTTTACCTGAACTTACATTGAACTATAATGCAGGCTTTGATTTTTCTAAAGGAGAGGGAACAGTCGAAGTGCTGTCAAGTTCTGCTTCTGGTTATTTTTCTGAAGGTTCTTTCAATAGATATAGCTCCAATAAAAGAAATTATCTTTCAGATGCATACATTAATTTTAACAACAGAAAAGATAGTAGTAAAAACTACTTAGATATTACAACAGGTTTTTCTTATCAGTATTGGAATTCAAATAGTCCAAACTTACCAGTTTTTAACCAAAGTGAGGATTCAATTATTTATCCTGCTGCAGAAAATCCATTTTTTACAGAAAATGCCATTATGTCTTTCTATGGAAGAGCTATATATAATATAAACGACAAATATGTTTTAAATGCAACTATAAGAAGGGATGGTTCTTCTAGATTCAGTCCAGAAGCTCGATGGGGATTCTTTCCATCTTATTCGGCGGCTTGGATTGTTAGCGAAGAGAAATTTATGTCAAACTTTTCTAAAATAAACTATTTTAAAATTAGATTCGGATATGGTGTTAATGGTCAACAAGACGGTATAGGTGATTATGGTTATATCTCAAACTATTTTATTGGGACATCAACAGCTCAATACGGATTTGATAATAATTTTTACTATGTATACAGACCTGCAGGTTTTGATGGAAATTTAAAATGGGAAGAAACCAGAAGTAATAATCTAGGTATAGATTTTGGTTTATCAAATGATAGAATTTCAGGAAGTTTAGACTTATACAATAAGATTACTTCAGATCTATTAGCAACCGTTTCAGTTCCTGCTGGAACAAACTTTACCAATCAAGTTTTAACAAATGTTGGTGGAATGTCCAATAAGGGTATTGAATTAAATTTAAATATAGGTTTAATTCAAGAAAAAGATTTGAATCTTTCTGTTTCTGCAAATTTTGCATATAATCAAAATAGAGTTACAAAATTATCCTTAATTGAAGATACTTCTAGCATTGGTATCCAGGTTGGTGGGATCGCTGGTGGAATAGGAAATACTGTACAGATTCATAGTTTAAATAATCCTACTTTTTCTTTTTTACTTTATGAACAATTATATGATCAGAGTGATCTACCCATACAAGTTGGTGAACAAGCATCAATAGATGTAAATAATGATGGAATTATTGATGATACTGATAAATGGCAAACTATTCATGCCTTTAATGATAGAGACGGTGATGGTATGATTTCTCCTAGCGATAAATATATTATCAACAAACCTATTCCAGATTTATTGATCGGTGGAGCAATAAATTTAAACTATAAAAATTGGTATTCAAGCATATCATTTAGATCAGAAATTGGTGGGTATATATATAATAATATTCACTCTAATACTGCAACTTATCAATCTATAAACGGTACTCAAGGATTTTTAAATAATATTAGTTCTTTGTATTATGAAAGTGAGGTACAAAATATTTCTGATTATCAACTGCAAAGCGACTATTACCTCGAAAAAGCAAATTTTTTCAGAATTGACTTTTTCAATATCGGATATAATATTGGAGATTTTTTAGATAATAAAGTTAAAAATCTTGATATTTCAATTTCAGTACAGAACTTATTTTTATTGACTAAATACAGTGGATTAGATCCAGAAATTGGAGGAGGAATTGATAATAATATTTATCCAAGACCTCGTATATTTTCTCTTAACATAAATTTTAATTTTTAAAAAATGAAAAAATTAATTTTCCCATTATTTCTAATTATTATATTTTCTTGTAAAAAATCTCTTGATTTTTCTCCAAGATATGGTTTCAATTCTGAAGTGATTTACAGTGACCCTAGTCAGTATATTAATGTTCTTTCAAAACTTTATTCAGGGTTATCTATGACGGGTATTCAAGGGCCAGCTGGTCAATCAGATATCTCTGGAGAAACTATCGATGAAGGTTTTTCATCTTATGTGAGAGTTCTTTGGAATCTTCAGGAGCTTCCAACTGATGAGGCAGTATGTGGCTGGAATGACCCTGGTATTCCAGCACTTAATAAAATTCAATGGAGCCCTGAAGATGGATGGATAAAAGGAATGTATTACAGAATTTATTATCAATTAACTTTATGTAATGAGTTTATTTATCAATCAAATGAAGAAAAATTAATAGAAAGAAATTTTAGTCAAGAAGATATTCAAACAATAAATACATATAGAAACGAGGCAAGATTTTTAAGAGCTTTAAGCTATTATCATGCATTAGACTTATTTGGAAGTGTACCATTCATTACTGAAAATGATAGAGTTGGTGCATTTAATCCTCCTCAAATCTCAAAAGATGACTTGTTTCAATATATAGAAACTGAATTGTTAGATTTAAACAGTCTTTTAGAAAATGCTTCTTCATTACCCTATGGAAGAGCATCTAAGCAAGCAGTTCAGACATTATTGGCTAAGTTATTTTTAAATGCTGAAGTATATATTGGTTCTTCAAGATATGAAGATTGTCGAACGCAATGTGAAAATATTATAAGTTCAAATTTATTTCAATTAGATGGGTCCTATCAACATATTTTTTTAGCAGATAACCATTCTTCAAATGAAATTATTTTTCCTGTTGTTTTCGATGGTTTATACGCCCAAACATGGGGAGGAACAACATTTCTAGTTTGTGCATCAATTGGTGGAGATATGAGTGCCACAGATTATGGAGTAAATGGAGGATGGGGAGGTTTAAGGGCTACAGAAAAGTTTGTTGAAAAATTTGATTACACAAAAACCTATCTTTACTTAGATACCTCTAATATTCCGAATGACACAGTTATTTCCAATTCTATATCTAATGATACAAATTATGTTTTAATTGACTCAAATTATAGTTCTAGCGATAATCGATTTTTATTTTTTGCAAAAGGGCAGCAACTTACTATATCTAATTTGGGAAATTTTAGACATGGATTTGCTTTCCCAAAATTTAAAAATATTAATAGAGACAATACTAGTGGTTCAAATAATTCAAATACTGCTCATGTAGATATTGATTATCCCATGTTTAGGTTAGCAGATGTTCATTTAATGTTAGCAGAGTCAGCACTTCGTCTAGGTGATCAAAGTACAGCAATTCAAAATGTTAATCTTATAAGAGAAAGAGCTTTTCAAAATTCAGATTATAATTTAACTTCAATTTCACTTAATGAAATATTAGATGAAAGGTCTAGGGAACTAAGCTGGGAAGCTACAAGGAGAACAGACTTAATAAGATTTGACTATTTTACTTCTGCAGATTATGTTTGGCCATTAAAAGGTGGTGATTTTACAGGGGTTGGTGTAGATAACCATTTAAAATTATATCCTATTCCTACTTCAGATATAATACTAAATACAAATCTGTCTCAAAATGATGGTTATTAGATTTATTTTTTTTTTATTTTTTTTAAGTTTTTTTTTCAAATCTTATACTCAAACGAATTCTAATAATTATCAAGTATTACTTCAAGGTTTTTGGTGGGATTATTATAACTCAAATTACAACAATAGATATTCAGATTATTTAGTTGACCTAGCTCCAAGACTAAGAGCTATTGGGATTGATGCTATTTGGATTCCCCCATCAATTAAAAATACTCAAATAGTAGATATGGGCTATGCCCCATTTGATCATTATGATTTAGGCGATAAATACCAGAAAGGGTTTTTAAAAACAAAATTGGGAGATAAGGATCAACTATTGAGAATGGTAGCTGTAATGAAAGCAAATGGTATTGATGTAGTTCAAGATATTGTTTTAAATCATATAACAGGAGCTGGAAGTGTAACTGGAAATGGAGGCAGAGATCCAGCTGCTATGGATGATGGTTCAACTGATAAGTATAAAAATTTCAGATATGTTTGTCATAAATCACCAGCTTTAAATTCTACAGCAGGAAATTATAGTTCAAGAGAAGGTAGATTTCATAAAAATTGGCAGAACTTCTATCCAAACAACGGATTTGTTTGTTGCACAAATGATATTAATTCTCCTTTTTGGGGTCCAGATATTTCTTATGAAAGTTCATCATATGGACAAAGTTCTAATTGTATATTTAATCCAATTCAATCAGTAAATTATATGAGAGATGAAATGCGAAATTGGATATTATGGTATAAAAAGCAAGTTGGTTTTTCAGGTGTAAGATTGGATGCTATAAAACATTTTCCAACTTATATAGCCGAGGACTATTTATGGAACCTACAACACGGTAATTTGTGGGCTAATGGCACAGATGATATGTTTGCAGTTGGTGAGTGGGTAGGAGGTTCAGCAGAACTTGATCAATGGTGCAATGATGTTCAAAATAGAGCTGGCACTTTTGATTTTTCTTTAAGAAATGCGTTGGTAGGGATCGTTCAGGGAAATGGAGCATTTGATTTGGGATTGGTTCCTAATTATCAGCAATTTAATAGACAAAGAACAGTCCCATTTGTGAATAACCATGATACATTTAGACCAATTCTAGATTCTGATGGAAATTATAATGGTTGGAATAGTTCTCAACAACTAGGAACTCAAATTGAGCCCAATGATCCTAGATTAAGTGTAGTTTATGCTATTTCATTTGCATTAGATGGATCACCAATGGTTTTTTTTGAAGATCTTTTTAATATTGGTTACAACAGTAATAGGTTTAATCATCATCCAAAAGATTCAATAGAACTTCCAATACGTTCAGATATTGCCAATATTATTTGGTGTCATCAAAATCTCAATTTTAAAGATGGTTCTTATCTTGTTAGATGGCAAGAGAACGATGCTTTAGTAATTGAAAGAGATGCTAAGGCAATTATAGCTGTTAATGATAGTTGGAGTAATTGGAAAAACTTATTTGGTGTCCAAACCAATTGGGTAGATGGTACAGTTTTAAAAGATTATTCTGGTGCTAATACAAATACTATAATTGTATATGGAGGTGGGAAAATAGATATTAATATTCCCCCTTGTGATGGCTCTGCTAATAATTCTAGAAAAGGGTATTCAATTTGGGCTCCTGATGGAATTACAACCAATTATACAAATTCTTCAGAACAAATTACTCAAGAATGGGAAATGGCCAATGATTTGGGAGATAGCCATATATCTTCTTTACAACAAGGAGGAATGTTGCCTAGCCAAAGTAAAGAATGTAGAGTTGTTGGGAAAGTTCATTTAGATACACAAAGCAGTTTAAATATTGAATTTTATCCTTTATTTAATAATTTATCTGTAGATATACTTCTTTTGGATAGCAATTGCAATATAATAGATTCAGTTACTGGAGTGGGAGATATTTCTCATAATTTCTCAATACTCAATGAAGATTTATATACCATTAAAATAAGAAATACTACTGATAATCAAATGGGTCAAAAATGTTGGTTGAAAGTCACTTACAAGGCCCCAACTGAACCAAATCTTAATATTTTAAAAAATAAATGCGCCTGTAATTCCCCCAATAGCATCATTGATTTTCAGAAAAATGATTTTATTATTTTTCCAAATCCAGTTGTTGATTTTTTAAATATTTCAGATAGTTATAGTATTAAAAATCAAAATTATTATATCCTTAATATTAATGGGAAAATTATTAAAAATGGTACTCTAAATAATGGGAAAATATTTTTAGGAGATTTAGAAAAAGGAATATATTTATTAAAATACAATCAAAAGATTATTAAAATTTCTAAAATCTAAATAAAATACTTTCAGGAAATAATTTAAATACCATATGATGAAAAATATTAAAAACCTAATTTATTTACTTTTCTTAGATTCTTTATTAATTACAAGTTGTGTTGACAAACATACCAAACAAACCATTATTAATTGTGATAATAATGTAAATATTTTTTATCCACCTAGATATGATAAATCATCACATACACCTTCTTTTGCTATACTAAACGAACCATCACAACTTGAAAAAGTATCAGATTCTAGTTCATTAAAGGTGACTTTTTCAGAATTTCCTGATAGACAGATTGCACAAGTTTCATTTGGTTCAAATGTAGATTTATATGGAACAGGGGAAGTTATGGGAGATTTGATTAGAAATGGAAAGACTGTTAAACTATGGAATACAGATAATTATGGATATGGCAAAGACAATGGCCAAAGGCTTTATCAGTCTCATCCGTGGGTCTTAGGAGTTGGAGAAAATGGTAAAAGTTTTGGAGTTATAGCAGATAATACTTGGAAAATGGAAATTTCTTTAGGGGAAAGAATTACTTTTTCTTCTGAGGGACCAGCATTTAGAGTTATAGTAATTGAAAAAGATTCTCCTCAAGAGGTGATGAAAGAGCTTGGAAAACTTACAGGAACTATTGAACTTCCTCCACTATGGAGTTTAGGCTTTCACCAATGTCGATATTCTTATTATCCCGACGAAAGAGTTAAATCTTTAGCTGACACTATGCGTTTAAAGAATATTCCTTGCGATGTAATATGGATGGATATTGACTATATGCAAGATTTTAAAATTTTTACTTTTGATTCCGTTCACTTTCCTAATCCAAAAGAAACTAATGATTATTTACACAAGAACGATTTTAAATCTGTTTGGATGATAGATCCTGGAATTAAAGCTGAAAAAGGATATTTTGTTTATGATTCTGGAGAAAAAATAAATGCTTGGGTGCAGACAAGAAACGATTCTGTTTTTCTTGGAAAGGTTTGGCCAGGAGACTGTGTTTTTCCAGATTTCACTCAGTCTAAAGTTTCTAAATGGTGGGGAGAATTGTATGAGAACTTCATGGCTAAGGGAGTTGATGGAGTTTGGAATGACATGAACGAACCAGCTGTTTTTGAAACAAAGGATTGGACTATGCCAGATAATAATAAACATATTGGAGATGAAAATATTAAAAATGATATTCACCTAAGGTACCACAATATTTATGGAATGATGATGGTAGAATCCTCAAGAAAGGGAATAATGAAATCTAACCCTAAAAAAAGACCATTTGTATTAACTAGATCCAACTTTTTAGGTGGCCACCGATACGCAGCTACCTGGACAGGAGATAATAATTCTTCAATGAATCATTTAAAGTTATCTATCCCAATGAGTTTGAATTTAAGTTTATCTGGACAACCATTCAATGGACCTGATATCGGTGGTTTTGCTGGAAATGCAACACCAGAACTATATGCTCATTGGATAGCTTTAGGAGCTTTTTATCCGTTTTCTAGAGCTCATTCAACTAAAGGTTCTATCAATCAGGAACCATGGTCTTTTGGCCAAGAAGTAGAAACAGTTTCAAGAGAAGCTTTGCAAAGAAGGTACCGTTTGTTACCTTATTTATATACCCTATTTTGGGAAAGTTCAAATACAGGAATGCCAGTTATGAGACCAGTTTTTTTTAATAATCCAGCTGAAAAATATTTAAGAACTGAACAAGAAAATTTCTTACTTGGAAGCGATTTATTAATTGTTCCAAAATGGAGCAAAAATGGTCAGATTCCAGTGGGTAACTGGAGAAATATTTCAATTAATGGTGAAAACAGTATAAATCATAAATACCATCCAGATGTTTTGATAAGGCCTGGGGCGATAGTTCCATTATGTAATCCCATTGCATCAACCAATTCCTTTTCACTAGACACTATTACTTTATTGATATCTTTAGATACTAATTTTTCTGCAAAAGGTATATTATATTCAGATTTGGGTGAAGGATATGGTTATCAAGATGGTGAATTTTCATTACTAGAGTTTTATGCAGAAACTCAAAATGGTATAACCAGCTTGAATACTAAAACTATTAATGGTAATTCTTTCCCAAATGACACAAAAATAAATATCAAATTAATTCTCGATAAAGATGTAATTAATTCATTTGGTAAAATAGAGGAATCTATCATTTTAAATAATTAATTTTTCAAGATTATCATAATTTTCTTTTTTTGATAATTGTTGACATCACAATATTCTTTTAAACGCTAAGTGTGTTTTAAACAATAAGCGTATATTAGCTTATAATGATTATTCAAAAGTTTAAAAGTCTTGGTGTATTAGAAGACAAATTACTGTCTTTAATTGAAGTAAACTTACGTATTGAAACAAAATCAAGTAATGAGGTAAATGTTTTACTTTCTGGCGGTGCATCTTCGCTGTCTTTGTACAAAAGATTTAAAGAGATTTCAAAAGTTAATTGGTCTAAAGTAAAGTTTGGTTTGGTGGATGAAAAATGGATTAAAAATGAATCTAAGGAAACTAACTTTTATAATATTTCTGAAGCTTTAGGTAACTCCATTTTACAAAAGACATCTATAACTCCTTTGATATATGATTTGAAAGACGAAAAGAATAATTTATCATTAGCTAAACTGTCAAATTCTGTTTTTTTAAATAAAAAGTCTATTGTTTTATTAGATCTAGGATTAGATGGCCACACTGCATCTTTATTTCCAGAAACAGTTCAAACAGAAAATGCACTTTCTGAAATTCGTCCAGATATTTCTTTAAACATAGCTCCCTTTAATCCTAAAAAGAGACTTACTCATAATTTAAAATCTCTATTAAATTCTAAAAAAATTATTTTAAATATTTCGGGAAAGGAAAACGAAGATATTTTAAAAAGAGCTAAGAAAGAATTACTTCCTATCAGTTATATAATGAATACTTTATCTTCGGAAGTTGAAATATTTTGGTCCCTTTAAACTTGAATATTTATGACTTTTTCTAAGATGATTTTAGATTTATTAAATTTCTTAATTAGTTTAGATAATATTCATTCAAAAACTAATGAAAAAATTAAAGATTTATTTAAAAAATTAGATAACTTTAAAGAGATTAATTTCTTAATTAACAGATACATTTTTAAAAATAAATATTGCAAAACTATATTTTAAATTTATATATATGATACTAATCGCAGAAAGTGGGTCTACTAAGACTGATTGGGTACTTGTAAATGATGATAATAAGGTAACAATGTATAAAACTATGGGATTCAATCCTTTTTTTCATTCTAGTGAATTTATTGCTGATGAAATTCAAGATAACAAGGAATTTTATAAAGCTTCAAAAAATGCGAAGAGATTGTACTTTTATGGTGCAGGATGTTCAAGTGATGAGATGAATAATATAGTTAAATCTGGGTTAAGTAAAATATATATTAATTCTAATATAACAGTGGACCATGATTTACTTGCTTGTGCATTATCTACTTATAAAGGCGAACCTGCGATATCCTGTATTTTAGGAACAGGTTCAAATTCGTGTTATTTTGATGGTCAAAACTTAAGAGAAGAAGTTCCAGCAATCGCTTATGTTTTAGGCGATGAAGGTTCTGGCTCCTTTTATGGAAAAAAATTATTAAAAGATTATTTATATAACCAACTTCCTGATTCAATTCATGAAGATTTTGAAAATCAATTTGGTAATGCAAAAGCAGACATTTTTGAAAATGTATATATGAAACCACATGCAAATGTTTATCTGGCTTCTTTTATGAAATTTATTAATAGACATTACCACCACGAATATGTTACTAAGATGATTCAGCATGGAATGAATGAATTCATCAAAATTCATGTTTGTTGTTATCCAGAATTTAAATTAGTTAAAACCCATTTCATTGGTTCTATTAGTAAAATATTTGAAAAAGAACTTAAAATAGCTGCTGATAATCATGGTATAATTCTTGGTGATATAATTCAAAAACCTGTAGATAATTTAGTTAATTATCATCTTAATCATGTACAAACTATTTAGTACGGATTTCATAAATAAATTTTTCTTAATTATAAAGAATCAAATAAATTCCTTTAATGCAGTATTAGTTATTTTTCTTATTTCAAGCTGTAGTTCTCCAAAAGAAAATGCTGATTACACCCTTTATTTATCCAATAAGAAACTTAATGTTTTATTTATTATTGCAGATGATTTAAACTGTGATATTGGTGTTTACGGAAATAAGGTTGTAAAAACACCTAATATTGATCAACTTGTTAAAAATGGCACCTTATTTCTCAATGCACATTGTCAATATCCATTATGTGGACCATCTAGAGCTTCTTTCATGACTGGAATGTATTCCAATCAGACTAAGATGACAAAAAATAATATTTTCTTAAGAAATACAGTTCCAGACGTAATAACAATCGGGCAGAGATTTAGACAACAGGGTTATCAGTCTGTAAGAATCGGAAAAATTTTTCACTATGATAATCCAAGTACTATAGGTACTTCAGGAGTTGACGATATCTACTCTTGGGATCAGACAATTAATCCATATGGGAGAGATAAATTAGAAGAATATAAAATTAATACTCTTGCTCCAAGAAGATATGGTGGAACTTTAAGTTGGATGGCTTCTGATGGAGTTGATGGGGAACAAACTGATGGAATAGGAGCAACTGAGGCAATTAAAAAGATAGAAAATTTTTCAAATACAGGTGAAAATTTCTTTCTAGCAGTTGGTTTTTTTAGACCACACACCCCATTTGTAGCTCCAAAAAAATATTTTGATTTATACAATAAGGACGATATTGTTATTCCAAAAAGCTCTACTGATTATTTAAAAACTATACCTATTCCAGCAGCGAAATCTGTTAGATCGAAAAAAAATCAAATAAATTTGGAAGAAGATATAGCAAAAGATATTAAGCAAGCATATTATGCTACTATTTCATTTGTAGATGCTCAAGTTGGTAGAATAATTAATAAGTTAAAGCAAACAGGCTTAGATAAAAATACTATAGTTGTTTTCACATCTGATCATGGCTATCATATGGGAGAACATGGTCATTGGCAAAAACAAACATTATTTAATAATGCAACAAAAGTTCCTTTAATAATTAATGTTCCAGGACCAGATTATATCTCCAAAATTTCTAATAGTCCTGTAGAACTTATAGATATATTTCCAACTTTGATGGACCTTACTAGTATAATTACTCCATCTCATGTCGTTGGAGAAAGTCTGAAACCCATTATTGAAAATAAGTCTTCTGGTGTAAGAAAAAACGCACTTACAAGATGGAGAAATGGTTATTCTATAAGGACAGAAAGATTTAGATTAACAAAGTGGGATATAAATGGCGATTTTCAATATGAACTATACGACCATAAATTTGATGAAGAAGAACTTAATAATTTAGCATTAGATTATAATTACAGATTAATACGTGATTCGCTAATTCAAACCGTTAATCGTAGAATTATTGAAGCAGATCTGAAACCAGAAGGATTAGGAAGACAAATAGAAAATGTTAAGCCAAGCCCAAGAATTATAAACGTAACTTATGGAGATATTCATAATGAGAATGGGAAAAGAACCTACTTAAAACCAAAAGACGAAAAATAAATGAATAGAAGTCAACATTTTTTAATAATTTTTTTAATTGCGATTCTTTTTTCATTAAAGAGTGAATATTATTCACAACTATCATCAAATTCTAATAATTCTCCAAATTTCATTTTTATTTTAACAGATGACCAAGGTTGGAATGGAACATCGGTTCAAATGATGAATTCAGAGCCATTATCCAAAAGTGATTACCATTTTACTCCTAACCTAGAGAAACTAGCCCAAAGAGGAATTCGTTTTTCAAATGCTTATGCTTCTGCTCCCGTATGTGCTCCGTCTAGATATAGTATTCAATTTGGAAAAACTCCTGCACGTTTATCACTTATTAGGGTTGGGATGAATACTAGTCATATCAACCACGAAGAATTAGTTAGTATTCCAAAAGCTCTAAAAAAAATCGACAATAACTATGTGGCAGCCCATTTTGGTAAGTGGGGAATTGGTAGTAATCCAGAAAAATTAGGATATGATGTTAGTGACGGACCAACAAAAAATAATGATGGTGGTTTTGTAAACGATAGAACTCAATGGAATCATTTATCTGTTAAAGACCCAAAAAATATTTTCTCTCTGACTCAAAGAGCAGTTAATTTCATGGAGAAAAACACAAATGCAAACAAACCTTTTTATTTACAAATTTCTCACTATGCAGTTCATGCTTCAATTCAGTCCAAAGAAGAGACTTTTTTAAAACAAGAACAAAAACCACTAGGAGCTCAACATATAAATCCTGGATTTGCAGCAATGACAAATGATTTAGATGAAGGTTTAGGTCTTATTTTAGAAAAAATTAAACAGTTAGGAATCGAGGACAAAACTTATGTAATTTATATGTCTGATAATGGTTCAGTTCCTAATATTCCTGGAGCAAAGAAATATATAAAAAGCTATAATTTCCCTTTAAGTCGGGGGAAATGGGATGCTTTAGAAGGTGGACTTAGAGTTCCTCTAATCATAGCAGGTCCATGTATTGAAAATGGGAATGAATCTCAGGTTCCTGTTTCAGGTTCTGATATATTACCTACTATTAAAGATTTAGCAGGAAAAAGCAATTTCAAATTAAATGAAATAGACGGAGGAAGTTTTAAATCTATTCTTTTAGACCCTACAAAATTAGAAGTAAAAAGAGAGGTTGATGGAATATTTTTTCATGTGCCTTATAAAAACGGAATTGCTTTAAAAAGACCTCATTCTGCTGTTAGAAAAGGAGATTTTAAACTTGTTAAATTTCAAGACAATGGAGAGCTATTTCTTTATAACATAACAATTGATAAAAAAGAAAGTAGGAATCTTGTTTTTCAGCATCCCGAGAAAACCAAAGAGCTTGAGAAGCTGCTAATGAATTATTTAAAAGAAGTACATGCTCCTAAGTGGCAAGAAGGAATTACATGGAAGGGTTTGCCATTAAGTGAAATAAATTCTAACTATTAAATTTTTTTCAAATATTAGATCATAATATCGAGATATTTTATGAGTTTTTTTAAATTATTCTTTATTTTAATTCTGTCTTTATCTATCCACTGTAATGCTCAATTTACAGTTTCAGGATTAGTTGAAGACTCCATTTCATATAAATCTTTAGTTGGAGTCTCGATAAAAATTAATCAACTAGGTTCACCAAAAGATACTTCCAAAGCTTTTTTAAATTTTGGAACTGTTACTAACTCATTGGGGAAATATGATATTTCCGTTCCTGCCGGATTACTAAAATTAACCTTTTCTTATATCGGTTACCAATCAAAAACAATAGAACTAGATATTAATCAAAATAAGCTTATAAATGTTTCACTGAACGAAATTCCCTCTGAACTTAATTTATTGGTTGTTTCTGCTTCAAAATTCAAACAAAAAATTGAAGAGGTCACTGTTTCAATGGATGTTATAGATTCTAAACTCATTGAAAGTAAAAATTGCATAACACTTTCAGATTTAATAAGAAATGTTCCAAGTATTCAATTAATTGATGGTCAATTAAATATACGAAGTGGAAGTGGTTGGAGTTATGGTACTGGAAGTAGAGTTCTTGTAATGGTTGATGAAATGCCTATTTTATCTGCAGATCAAGGGGAAGTAGATTTTAATTTAATTCCAATGGAAAATATTGAGCAGATAGAAGTTATCAAAGGAGCTTCTTCAGCTTTATATGGTTCCTCTGCTTTAAATGGAATTATAAATATTAAAACTAAAACACCATCTTTAAATCCTGAAACAACAGTTAGTTCATTTGTTGGCTTTTGGGATAGTCCAAAAGACCCTAGAAATAAATGGTGGGGAGATTCATTGATGTTAAGAAACGGAATAAGTTTAACCCACAATAAGAAGATAAAAAATCTTTATTTAACCCTCTCTGCAAATCATTACAACGATAGAGGTTATATTAAATTCATTAATAATCAACAAACCAGACTTTCTGCCAACACTAAGCTTGTTAAAGATAAAGTAACATTTGGTATGAATATAAATTATATGAAGAGAAAAAGTGGATTATTTATTATGTGGCAGAGCGATACAAATGCATATGTTCCCCTTGGGAGAACTAATATTCCAAATAATGGAAATCGCTTCTACATTGACCCTTCTGTAACTTATTACCACAATTCATTCAAGCATGTTTTAAGATCTAGAGTTTTAAGTAGAAATTTGATATATAATAATAATCCTAATGATAAGAACAATTCTCTTATGTCATTCAACGAATATCAAAATCAATTTCATGATGAAAATACTACAATTACATCAGGAATAACACTAGTTACTTTGAAGGGTAAAACTAATAGTTTTAATTCTCAATTTAGTCAAGATGGGAAAATAACGGGATTAAATTACAGTGCGTATTTACAATTAGATCAAAAAATTAATAAAATTAATTTTTCTCTTGGAGGGAGGTATGAATACTTTGATTTGAATAATACCAAATTTGGTCAGCCTGTGTTTCGTGGAGGTTTGAATTATGAGATATCTAATAGTTGGAATTTACGCTCTTCTTTTGGCCAGGGCTTTCGATTCCCAACAATGACAGAATTATATTTTAAGGGAGATATTGGTCCTATTAATTTGTACAATAATCCAGATCTAATTCCAGAGTCTGGTTGGACTTCAGAACTAGGACTTAAAAAAGTCATTAAGATTAGAAATTTTAAGGGATATATAGATTTAGTTGGTTTTTTAATGGAATATAATAATATGATGGAGTTTACTTTAGGGATATGGGGTCCACCTGAACCATCTTCCTATGGATTAGGTTTTAGTTCTAAAAATGTAAATAAAGCAAGAATACCTGGTTTAGAGTTTACAATAAACGCAAGCGGATTAGTTTCAGATAATTGGACTATGGGTTTACTTTTTGGAGTTACTTATTCAAATCCTTATTCAGTTTATCCAGATAGTTCATTTGAAGATTTTGTTCCATTAGATATAGCTCAAATTTCTTTAGCTGAAATTGCGCTCAACGAATCTAATCCTACAAAGTATACATTTTCTAATACGAGCTCAGCAGTAAATAATTCTACTTTAAAGTATAGAAGCAAAACTAATATAAGATTAGATTTAGAGAGTGTTTATAAAAGCAAATTAATAATTGGTATTTCCTATCAGTATAATTCTAAAATGACCAATATTGACTATGCTTTTGTAACAGGGCTTTTTAACGAAAACACATTAATATCAACAGATTTAGGTATAAATAGGTCAATGCTAACTCTAAATAATGGATATAATTTATTTGATTGCAGGGTTAAATACAATTTAAAGAATGACATTACTGTAGGGTTTTTGTGTGAAAACCTATTTAATAATTCCTATTTAGTTAGACCAGCAAATCTAGGCTCCCCTAGAACATTTATGTTTCAGGTTCAGGCTAAGTTCTAATTGCCAGTATTTATAAAAACTGCTAGTTGTAAACGATTTAAATCTAAATCGCCAGAACGATGTCTTAAGTATCCAATTTGTAAATTCATTTGCTTATTAATTTGGTATCCCAAAGCTGCAAACAATCTATTTTGATCAAAAGGACTGTTAGAAATATTTAGAAATATTTCATCATATAATGAAATAAATAGGGGAGACTCTTCATTTTTTGAAATAGGAAGTCTTACAGAAAGCATGTATCTAGCTCTATTTTTATAAGTTTTTTTTTCTCCTTGTTCAACCCATCTTTGTTCTAATCGATAACGATGTCTTATTTTAATTCTATTTATAACATTTTTTAAAATAAATTGTTCCCAAATTCTACTTTCAGTTACTATCTCATCCTCCCAACCTAAATCAAATTTTTTTTGTGTAGGAATAAAAGCATATCCTACTGTTACAGAAGTGTTTTTATCAATGTGGTAGTTCAAGCCAACTCTTGGTAAAAGCTGGTTAAAATTAGAAACTATTTCATAGTTTCTTAGTTGTGTTTCATAATGTAAACTATATTTTTCACTTAACTTATGTGTGCCAAAATACATAAACCAGCTCCCTAGGTTTTCTTCAACGTTTTGACCTTTCACATTATTTGAAATAAATAACATACAGATCATGTAGAATATTATTCTTTTTTTCATTTTTTTTATTTATTCCATTTTCCTTTTACCATTGTTTTCTCTATGCAGTTTTCACCAAACGAATAGAATAAGTATGGGTAGGATTCTATGGGTTTTGTTATTATTAAATTGGCTTGTTTACCAACAGTTATAGACCCAGTTAAGTTGGATATTTCCATAGCATAGGCACCATTAATTGTACTTGCGTTTATAACGGCTTCCGGTAAAATTTTCATTTTAATACATCCTAACGAGTTTACTAAATTCATATTGCCATTCGGTGAAGATCCTGGGTTTAAGTCACTTGCTAGAGCAAATGGTATGTTTTTATCCATTAATTTTCTTGTTGGGGCATATGCTATATCTATGAAAAATGAACACGAGGGCAAAAGAGTAGCAATTGTAGATGAATTTTTTAAGGAATCGTAGTCATTTTCTTCCATTATCTCTAAATGGTCTACAGAAATTGCTTTATGCTTTATTGCTATTTGTATCCCTCCAATGGAAGTGAATTGATTTACATGAACTTTGGGTTTTAAATTAAACTTAGCTCCTGCATCTAAAATTCTATCTAATTCATCTATGTTAAAATAATTAGTTTCACAAAACACATCAATATAATCTGCTAATCTTTCCTTATGAATGTTTGGCAGCATTTCATTAATTATTAAATCAACATATTTTTCTCTGTTATTTTTATATTTTTTTGGCAATGCATGAGCACCTAAAAATGTGGATTTTATTTCAATATCAAAAGTTTCCTTTAGTCTCTTAATTGTTCTTAGAATTTTTAATTCACCCTCAAGACTCAAACCATAACCGCTCTTAATCTCAATTGCTCCAGTACCAAGTTTAATTATGTTTTCCAACCTTTGCTTGGAGTTTTCAAAAAGTGTTTTTTCTGAAATTTTTTCTAAATGAAGAGCAGAATTTAAAATACCACCCCCTTTTTTTGCTATTTGTTCGTAAGAAAGACCATTGATTTTATCAATAAACTCTTTCTCTCTAGACTTAGCAAATACTAAATGGGTGTGAGAATCATTCCAAGATGGTAAAATAGTTCCTCCATTGGCATCAAAAATACTTTGTGAATCTTTTAGTTTTAAATCTTTCATTGAACCAAATGACTGAATTTTATCTTCCTGAACTTCAATAAATGCATTTTTGAGGATAGAAAGTTCATTCATTTCTTTTCCGCCAAGCACTAATTTATTTTTTGGAAGTATTCCAACTAACTCTTTAATATTGGTGATTATAATATTAGAATTATTCATTGGTTGGTTTATTTACAGTCCATGATTCTGGTTTACCACAAAAATACAATTTTGTATTATTCCATGCATTTTTAAAAAATACAGAGTTTCTATAATTATCCAGTGATTCTTCATCTTCCCAATGGCTGTAAGTAAAATATAGATTAGGTTCTTTAGTATCCTGGAGAAGTTTAACTTTTATACAACCATTAAATTCTTCAATTTGTGACTTTTTGGTGTTGAAAAACAAACAAAAATCATTTGTTTTCTCTTTTGATATCATAAGTTTTACAATTCTAACTATCATTCTTCGCTAAACTCTATGGTTATAATATCATTGATTTTAATTCCAAATAATTGGCTAGCTCCACCACCAGAACCTTGAACTCCTTTGTTAATTGCAATTTCTAAAAAACTACTACTTCCAAAGATGGCTACTCTTTCTCCATCAGGAACATCGTTATATTTACTGCTAATTTTTTGAATACTATATTCAGACCTAGTAAGGAAAATTTTAAATGATCTGCTTTTACCAACATCTTTAAATATTTGCTTGGTAACATTGGTCATTAAGTTGCCATATTTATCTATGTAACAGACCATAGCTTTAATGCTGTTGTTGTTAATTATAGGTCTAAATAATTGCTTAGTTTTAATTTCTTGAGTTTCTTTAGCAACCACAGAAGGTAATCCGCCTCTAGCAAGATGGCATGCTATTGGAATGAAAATATCTTTGGATGGAAAAGTGTCATCATTAATTTCTTTATTAATATTAATATCCCAAATTCCGTCTGGTTTTTTATCAAAAATTAAAGAGAAAATACCGTTATCAGCTCCAATAAAATATTGATCGTGATTTTTAACTATCAGATGTTTGTTTTTCTGATTTTTTTCTGCATCCACTCCGATAATATGAATAGTATTTTTAGGAAACTGTTTAAAAGTATTTTTTAAAACAAAGGATGCATGTAAGATATCAAAAGGTGGAATATTATGAGATATATCTACAATTTTAGCATCTGGTAATTGACTATAAATTGCGCCTTTCATTGCAGCAACATAGTAATCTTTAAGCCCCATGTCAGAAGTAAGAGTAATTAACATGTTTTTTTTTAATTAATTTATGCCTAATGATTACCTTTGTTAATCAAAAATACAATAATTTAATTTCTTAAAACCATTCTTTATTTGCAGCAAAAGAAAATTAATATATCTAGGTCTTCACAATCTGAAATATTTGGAGATAAAAATCAAAATCTAGATTCACTAAAGACCAATTATCCAAAACTAAAATTAATCTTAAGAGATGAAGATTTTAAGGTAATAGGTGATGACAAAAATGTTAAGATATTTTTGGAATCATGGTCAATGATTGAAAATCATTATTCAAAATTTGGTTCTCTTTCAGATGTAGTGTTAAAATCAATTATTGAAAAAAAATACCATCTAGAAAAAACAAATTTCTCCAAAGACAATGTTTTAATATATGGTAATAAAGGAAGAATAATTAGATCAAGGTCTCTAAATCAGTTTAATATGGTAAATGCCATTGAAAAAGATGATTTATTATTTGCAGTAGGACCTGCAGGCTCAGGAAAAACGTATACTGCAGTTGCTTTAGCAGTTAAAGCACTAAAAGAAAAGAGAGTTCGAAAAATAATTTTAACTAGACCAGCAGTCGAAGCAGGTGAAAACTTAGGGTTTCTCCCAGGGGATTTAAAAGAAAAATTAGATCCTTACTTACAGCCTCTCTACGATGCTTTAAGAGACATGATACCTACCTCAAAATTAACTGAATATTTAGAAGATAAGGTTATTCAAATTGCTCCCTTAGGCTTTATGAGAGGAAGAACTTTAGACAATGCATTTGTAATTTTAGACGAAGCACAGAATACAACAGAAGCACAATTAAAAATGTTTTTGACAAGAATGGGTAAATCTGCAAAGTTTATTGTTACTGGAGATATTACTCAAGTTGATTTGCCAAATCACCAAAAAAGTGGTTTAAAATTAGCCTTAAATTTATTTAAAAATCAAAATGATATTAGTGTTGTAAATCTAAATGAAGATGATGTTGTTAGACACCCTCTCGTAAAAAAAATTATTAAAGTATTTAAATAAAAAAATGAAAGCAATTACAAGTACCAATTTTAATTTTCCTAATCAAAAAAATGTATATAATGGAAAAGTTAGAGATGTGTATAATATAAATGATGAATTCTTAACAATGATTGTAACAGATAGAATTTCAGCATTTGATGTTGTTTTGCCCAAGGGGATTCCTTTCAAAGGACAAGTCTTAAATCAATTGGCTAAAAAGTTTTTGAAATCTACTGAAGACATTGTTCCAAATTGGATGATTTCATCCCCTGATCCAAATGTTACCATAGGTCATTTTTGTGAACCTTTTAAAATTGAAATGGTTATTAGAGGATATCTAACCGGTCACGCTTGGAGAACTTATAAATCTGGTAAAAGAGAAATCTGTGGTGTTAAAATGCCAGATGGGATGGTAGAACATCAAAAGTTTTCATCTCCAATTATTACTCCTTCAACAAAAGCAGATTTTGGTCACGACGAAGATATTTCAAGGGAAGATATTTTAAGAAAAGGTTTAATTGAAGAAAAAGATTATCTAAAATTAGAAGATTACACGATGGCTATTTTTCAAAGAGGATCAGAAATGGCTGATCAAAGAGGCTTAATTTTAGTGGATACAAAGTATGAATTTGGAAAAAAAGATGGTAAAATATTTTTAATTGATGAAATCCATACACCAGATTCTAGTCGATATTTTTACAAAGAGGGTTACCAACAAAGACAAGACAATGGAGAACCTCAAAAACAATTAAGTAAAGAATTTGTCAGAGAGTGGTTAATGGAAAATGGTTTTCAAGGAAAAGATGGACAAAAGATTCCTGAAATGAATAATGAATTTGTTGATTCTGTTTCTAACAGATACATAGAGCTTTTTGAAAAAGTAAGTGGAACAAAATTTGAAAAGCTAAACTTTAATAATCAGCTTGAAAGAATTGAAAAAAATGTACTAGAATTTTTTAAATAAGTTAAATTGGTTTTTTGATTTTTAAATCATGACCCATTTTTTCTTTTTTAGTTTCCAAATACTTTTCATTGTGGACATTACATTCAATTTCTATGTTAACAGTTTCTGTAATTTCCAAGCCATAACCAGTTAACCCTGTTCTTTTTTTAGGATTATTGGTTAATAATTTCATTTTCTGAACTCCAACTGCTCGTAAAATTTGAGCACCTACACCATAATCTCTTGCATCTCCTTTAAAACCTAGTTTAAGATTAGCATCTAGAGTATCGTATCCATCTTCTTGAAGTTTATAAGCTTTTAGTTTATTTATAAGTCCTATTCCTCTTCCTTCTTGGTTAACATATAATACGACTCCTTTGCCATCTTTATCTATCATATTCATAGCAGAAGTCAATTGATCTCCACAATCGCATCTTAATGACCCTAAAATATCTCCTGTAAAGCAAGATGAATGAACTCTAACTAAAACAGATTCATTTTTATCCCACTTCCCTTTAACCAGTGCTAGGTGTTCCTCACCAGTTGTAGTTTGTTTAAAAGCTTTTAATTTAAAATCTCCATACTTTGTTGGTAAATCCACTTCAACAATTTCTTCTATCAAAGTTTCGTGTTGCATTCTGTATGCAATAAGAGATTCTATTGTAACAATTTTTAAATTAAATCTTTTTGCTATTTCTTTAAGCTCTGGGAGTCTTGCCATAGTCCCATCTTCATTCATTATTTCTACAATTAAACCTGCTGGTTCAAATCCTGCTAATCTACTTAAGTCAACAGCCGCCTCCGTATGACCAGCGCGTCTAAGAACACCTCCAGCTTTTGCTCTTAATGGAAAAATATGACCTGGTTTACCAAGATCTTTTGGTTTTGTATTTGGGTCGATTAATGCTTGCACTGTTTTAGATCTGTCTGCAGCAGATATTCCTGTCGAACATCCATCGCCAATTAAATCTATTGATACTGTAAAGGGTGTGTCAAAGTGTGAATTATTAGAATCTACCATCATCTCAAGTCCAAGATTGTCACATCTTTCTTCTACGAGTGGCGTACATATCAAACCTCTACCATGAGTAGCCATAAAATTAATTAGTTCAGGGTTTGCATTTCTAGCAGCAGTAACAAAGTCTCCTTCGTTTTCCCTGTCTTCATCGTCAACAACAATAACTATTTTACCTTGTTTTATATCTTCTAATGCTTCCTCAATTGTATTCATTCAAACAGATAACTTTTTGCAAATTTAATTATATAATCCAACTAAAAATTTTGTTTAGATTTTAATAATTTTAATAATTTAAAATTTGAAGTTTTCCAGTTGTAATTTTGAATTACATATTTTCTTCCGCTTTCTCCGATTATTTTTCTTTTTTTCTCATCATTTAATAGTGAAATTATATGATTAATATATTCATTTACAGAGCCTCCAATTAAAATATTTTTATTATTTATTGCTTTTAAAGAACGGTTGCTAAGTTCTGAAGTAATACAAGGTATTCCTATAGACATAGCTTCTAGTAATTTATTTTGTAATCCACTGCCAATTGTCATAGGAGCAAAAAATATTTTACCGCTGCTGTAGGTTTTTCTAATATCTTCAACCCAACCTTGTACTTCAATATTTTTATTGGCTAATTTCAAAACTCTATTGGATGGATTACTTCCTGCTATCAGAATTTTTATGTTTGGAAGTTTTTCAAGTATTTTTGGAAGAATTTCTTTGGCTATAAAATTTGCAGCTTCAATATTAGGAAGGTAACTTAGATTTCCAATAAAAACGAGTTCGTACATGATTTCTGTCTCTATTTTTTGGAAATAATTTGTGTCAATTCCATTGCCAATTATTTCAATTTCATCTTTTTTATTGTGTGCAATTTCTTTTCTGTCGTTTTCAGAAATTATGATATGCTTATTAAAAAATTCAAATGCTAAATTTTCAAACCTTTTTAGTCTTTGAAACTCCATTATTACAAATGGTTTAATGAAAATATTTGAAATTTTTATTCTTCTTTCCATTCCTTTTGATAATGAATCCATGTAGTCTAAAACTTTAGCAATATTATGATTATTTTTAACATACATAGCTGTTCTTATTAATTGACAGAATATGTAATCAGGTTTAATCTCAGCAATCTTATTATTTAATCTTTTTTGTATTGAATAATGGTAAAAATAATTCACCTGAAAAGGTTTATTATTAAATAAAGTTTTAAAAAGATTGTAAATCCTTTTAAAAAAAATCATTTTATAAATTGTTATTGATTTGCAATATTTATTCAAAGCCAAAATATTTTTTTCTAAAATAGATTTTTCTGAAAGCGAGATTAAATGAATTTCATGACTTTTAGAAAGTTCTTTAATTTGGTTGTAGGACCTTAACTTATCCCCTTTATTGATTGGATAAGGAAAACGAGATGTTAAATAAATAATTATCATAAAACAGATTCAAAAAAACCAACTAACTTTTTAGATATTTTATTTTGATCATAGGTTTTCAACACATGCTCTCTAGCATTTTCACCTATTTTTTCATGGTTTGTTTTCCCAGAAATAATTTTTAAAGCCTCATCGTAAAAATCGTTTGGAGAATTAGCAATTAAAATATTTTCTCCGTTTTTATATACAATACCTTCGGCACCAATTTTAGTAGAAATAATTGTTTTTCCATGCGCCATTCCTTCTATAATTTTAACTCTTATCCCACCTGCAGATAGTAATGGAACAATCATTATATCATGATCAGAAATGAATTTTGAGGAGTCTTTGACTTCTTTGTGATTAAATACATTTAAATTTTTCTTTTTAAATAACCAATCTGGCATATTTTTACCTGCTAAATGTAGTTCAGCATTTGGAATTTTTTTATGAATTTTAGGCCATATTTTATCTATAAGCCAACCTACGGCCTCAAGATTTGGTTTCCAGTCCATGGATCCAAGATGAAAAAACTTTAATTTATCATCCATTCTATATCTAGTATTATTTTCATTGTAATTTTTAGTTTCTATTCCAAAAGGAATATTTTCTGTTTTTACAGGACAATTAAGTTCTAAATATTTATTCTTATCTTGGTTACTAATTGTAGCAATTCCATCAATTTTTTTTAAAACTCCCAACTCATAGTTCTTTAGTTGGCTAGAGAGTAATTTGAGATATAATTTTTTAACTGGATTTATACTTTTAATTGAAAGTCTTTGCCATATAATATATTCTATATTATGAGATCTCAATATAATTTTAGATTTAGAGTATGCTCTTATAGTTTTTATATAAGGTGTTGTAAATAAACTTTCTAAAAGTACAATATCAAAACTTTCAAAATTCAGAGTTTTAATTATTAAGTCGTTAAAATCTGAGGAGAAAAATCTTGAAACATTATATGAATTGTATTTGACCAAGTTTGAAAATGCATCAATAATATTTAGTTTAGTATCTACAAAAGTTGATTCTATGTTAGAATTTTTGATGTATTTTTTGTCGTAATATTTTAAATTAAATGGGTGTTTTATTGTGCTTATGGTCAAAACTTTAATAGACCCTAGTTCATTAACTAATCCTTTTGATATATTGTTAATTGCAATACACCCGCCATCAGTTGGTGGCAATGGAGGTTTATGACAAATTTGCAATACTTTCATTTTAAATAAATCGTTTGTACCATTCTAAATCAAAAATTTTAGCATCTCTATTAGCCTTATAAAAAATAAATATTGATATTGGAGTTATGCAAATGGAACTAAGCCACATTCCAGTTATTGGCAACATTGTGTAATTTGAAGCCATTTCCTCACCTGCTCTAGTAAGTATAAAGTAAATTAAAAAAATCAAAATTGCAGTAATAACTGGCCATCCTAGCCCCCCTTTTTTTACTACAGCTCCAAGAGGAGCTCCTAAGAAAAATAACATAAAAACTGCGTAGGAAAGTGTAAATTTCCTATTCCATTCAATTTTTAAATTAGTTATGAAATTATCAGCAGATTTTGCTTTTGCTTTTGCAATTTTTAAATGATTTCTTAAATGGTCTAATTTTTTAATTGCTATTTGATGGTCTCTTTTTATCCCTGTTTTTTTCTGAATTTTACTTATTTTTTGAAAATAATTTTGTTTAATCTTTGAATGTACATAAGCAGTATCTTTTATCAAAGATATTTCATCTGTAATAAGTTTATTAATTTTTTGATATTGTGTGTTTATTTGTTTTTTTATAGAATCATATAACACATATATTTGTCCAAGGCTGAGAAGATATTCATCTCTTTTGTAGGATTTTTCACTAGATCTTTCAAATTCAAATGCGTTTAATTCAAAGGATATAAGCGTTTTATTAAAATTGTATTTAGTATAGGGAACTTTGGAATCTTTAAAAGATTCAGGATTCCATTCCTGAATCATAAAACCATCAGATAATTCTAGTTCCAATTTAGATCTATTTTTAGGATTAATTAATTTACCTTTTTTTGCTCTAATCACTCTTTTGTGGTCTCTAGGATCCTTTTTATAAGACCATGAACCAAGTTTTTGTTTATTTATGTTACTTTGATCGTATATTAATACATCTTTGAATTCTTTGCCATTATTGTCTTTTTCTTTAACTCTAATTGAAAATAGATCTGATTTAAAAAAAACGCCAGGCTGAAGTACTAAAGCTACTTTTGTCTTTTGTATATCTCTTAGAAGTACTCTCATTTTAAAGTTGGCAATTGGCCATAAACTATTTGTAAAATAAAAGGCAAAAAGTGCAACAAATAAAATAACAACCATTAATGGTTTCATAATCTTAAATAAAGAAATTCCAGAAGCTTTCATTGCAAGAAGTTCTTTTTTCTCACCTAAACTCCCAAATGACATAATTGAAGCCAATAATATAGAAAGAGGAAGTGCAAGAGGAACCCAATTTGCAGAAGCATAAATTAATAATTCTAGAATAATGTTCCATTCTAATCCTTTGCCCATAAGATCATCAATATATAGCCATAAAAACTGCATATCTAGAATAACCATCCATATTATAAAATTTAATAAAAATGGGGCTAGGAAAGAGGATATTATCATCCAACTAATTCTCTTCAAATTATTTTAATTTAAAAGATTATTAAATGTATTTATCCCCCAATGGCTTGCTTTAGTTTGTGAATATTATTGTCCCAAAGTAATTTTAATTCTTCTTCGTCTTCATCGTAAAAATCGGTAACAATTAGAGCAACTTCTTTAGTAATGTCATCAATTCTTATAGCCATTTCAAAATAGTAATCTTCTCCTTCATCTTCGTCCCACTGAAATTTTACAGACTCTCCTTTCTTTACATTTTTTAGAGCAGCAGTTTCTTCACTACCATCCCAAAAAAAAGTAAATTTATTGTCTTTGAGATTTACATCGTCGCAAAACCATTCTGATAAGCCACTTGCGGTGCTTAAACAGTTAAACAAAATAATGGGGGAGGTATTAATAATGTATTCAAATTCTGATTTAGTTTTGCTCATGTTGATTTTTATACTTTACTTATTATGGCCAATATAGAAAAAATAAAATACAATGTTTATATAACAGAAAAAATCCTCAAAATATTATTTAATATTCGATTTATTTATTGACTACTGATTTTTTAAATTTATCTATATTTGTTCCCTTAATTGGCGCGGTAGCTCAGACGGTTAGAGCGCAGGATTCATAACCCTGAGGTCGGGGGTTCAATTCCCCCCCGCGCCACTTTAATTTTTTTCTTCAATTTCCTCACTTTTAAATAATATTTTTCTTTTTAGGATTTACTTAATTTTTTTCACTTATCACTTTTAATATATAACTCTTATAAATGTATTTCCTAATTCTGTTATTTTTTTCAATTTGCTTATTGTAAACGATTCTATATTTAGAATTAATTAATCTGGTTATTCATGTAATACTTTACCAATTAATTCATATATTCATTATGTTAAAATAAATAATTGTATTGAGTTGCTCTTGATTTACTCATATTGTTAAAAATGTATAAAAGTGTAACATTATTTTTTAAAATAAGTTAATTTATAACATAGTTTAAATGAAAATAGAGTTCAAATCATATAAATTTATCTCTTATCTTAAATATTTAAGGGTTATATTTTTATCCTTTTTTTTTATTTTCATGGCTAATTACATTTCAAATCTTTATATATCTTATTTAGACATAAGTTCAAGTTCTTATGAAATTTCAAAAGATTTTGAAAGTGAAAACAGTGAAGAAAAAGAAAATGAGAGAGAAACAGAACGTGAATCCGAAATAGAGGATTATGATGAATTGTACTTTTTATCTTTTTCAAATTTAAATATTGATATTCATTTTAAAAAAGTGCATAACACATACATCTTTTTTGAAAATCCCAATTTTGTAGAAGTTGATATTCCTCCTCCTATCTGCTAATTAATTTATAAGGTCTTTCTTTCACTGTAAGACTCTATTATTCTTTTAATTAGTAATCGTTGGTTATTCCAACAAAACAAATTTCACCATGTTTAAAAATAATATTAATGTATCATATTTTAAAAACGACCTACCAGCAGGTCTAGTAGTTTGGTTAGTAGCTTTACCACTTTGTTTAGGAATTGCACAAGGTTCTGAAGCAGATCCATTTGCTGGGATAATAGCAGGAATTATAGGTGGTTTAGTAGTAACACTTTTTAGCGGATCAAGATTTGGAGTAAGTGGCCCTGCAGCTGGTTTAATAACCATAGTTGTTGCTGCAATTCATGACCTTGGTTATGAAGCTTTTCTTTTGGCTGTTGTTTTATCTGGAGTAATTCAATTTTTACTTGGATTGTTCAGACTTGGGGTTGTAGGTTACTTTATCCCTACCTCTGTTATAAATGGAATGTTAGCAGCTATTGGAATTACTTTAATTCTTAAACAGATTCCTCATGCTCTTGGTGTCGATAGTGATCCTGAAGGTGAAATGTCATTTGAGCAAGTTGACGGGGAAAATACATTTTCTGAAATCTTTTTAAGTCTTGACAATCTTGCTTTAGGAGCTCTCTTAATTTTTCTAGTATCTATGATAATTCTTCTTGTTTGGGAACTTCCAGCAGTGAAGAAAAATAATAAACTAAAATTACTCCCAGCATCCTTATTGGTAGTTTTTGTTGGTTCTTTATTAAATCAATTTTTTGGTTCAGTTGGAGGAAACTTTGGTGAGATGACTTTTTTGGGCTCTTCACATTTAGTTAATCTACCAGATGCACTTAAAACTGGAGATTATAATAATTTATTAGTTACACCAGATTTTTCAATGGAAGCTTTTTCCAATAAAGAAATTTATGTTTATGCAATTACTTTGGCTTTAGTTGCTAGTATAGAAACATTACTTTGTTTAGAAGCTACAGATAAATTAGACCCAGATAAGAACATATCTCCAACAAATAAAGAACTAAAGGCTCAGGGAATTGGAAACTTTTTATCAGGTTTATTAGGTGGTTTGCCAATTACAATGGTAATCGTTAGAAGTTCTGCAAACATAAATGCAAATGCTAAATCTCCAATGTCAGCATTTTATCACGGTATATTTCTTTTCTTGGGTGTTTTTCTATTTCCAAGAGTTTTGGAATATATTCCTTTATCTTCTCTAGCAGCTATTTTGATTGTTATTGGATTTAAGTTGATAAAGATTAAAAATGTTATTTCACAATTTAAAACTGATTTGGAAAATGGCCTTGTTATTGTTGTAACAATAGTTGCAGTTTTACTTACAGATTTATTATCTGGTGTTGGTATTGGTTTTGTTTTAGCAATGTTTTTCTTGTTAAGAAAAAATTACGAATTGGCTTTTATATCGCATATTGATGAAAAAGGTTCGGTTATATCTTTTGCTCAAATTGTTTCGTTTCTAAATAAAGGTGCTCTTATGCAAACTTTGCAAGCTATTCCCAATGGAACAAAAGTTAAAATAAGCGCTAAAAAGTGTCATACAATGAGTAATGAAATTCAAGAAGTAATCAAAGATTTTAGAGATATTTCAAGTAAAAGAAATAATATAGATTTAGAACTAATTGGATTTGAGAAGTTTCTATCTAATGATGAAAATAATTCAAATAAACGTTTCTTTTTAAACGCTTCTACTATTTTGATTTTAAAAAGATACCAAGATCAAATTAAATCTTCTTCTGTTGAAGGTGTTTTTACCATTTATAATCTAATGCTTAAGGATATTTTCTTTGTGAATAATCTATTTTATGATGATTATAAATCCTATAGAAATTCTTTTTATTACAAAGGCACCATACATACTGACAATACAAATCAATTGAAAAAAGAATTTACCAAATTTCATAAAACAATTGTTGAAAACACTATTAGTAATGATGAGTTATATCAGGAATGGATGTATTTAAGTAATGATGTTAAAATACAAAATCTAATTGCTTCAACCAACGATCAAATAGTTCATTTTAATAATGAAAATAAATTGGATAAAGATTATTTTAAATTTTGGAAAGTAATTTATAAAAGTGTGAGTGAGATTTCTGACTTTAATACTAATCAATACAATGATTAAAAAACTATTGATTTAGGAATTAAACCAGTAATTACTTCGTTTTTAAAATTGCCGATGCTATCGATTATTAGTAAAGATCCATTTTGAACATAATCTTTAGCATCTGTTACATATAAATCTTTGTTATATGGGTCAATAGATAAATTGTAGAACGTATTTCCAATATTTTCCCATATGATTTCTTGTACTGTATCTTCTATTGAAGGGATTTTGTAAATATGTTTATTAATAAAAAACACCTCGTTTTTGAATAAATTCATTGATGAAGGATAACTCTGATTATTTTCTAAATTAAAGCTTTTAATAATTTCTAATGATTGTGTTCCTATTATTGATATACTAGGATCTTCGTTGTCAGAAACAGATCCTTGACAAAGTACCCATAAGTCTCCTTTTATATCTTCTTTTATAGTTACTGGGTTTTGTCCTACAATAATGCTGTCTAATATAATATCATCATTGGAATTAATAACATAAATTAGATTATTAGCTACATTACAAACATATACCTTCCCATTTTGCATTAAAATATCTTCACACCAACCGTTAACAGAAATTTCACTTGTTGTGTTCTGGTAGGCGTTATAGATATAAATACTGTTTGAATAAAGATCTGTTATATAATATTTAGAGTTATTTACTTTAATTATTTTTCTAGGTGATATTAAATTATCTATTTGGTATTCATATTTAAAAGTTTCATCATTTATAACCACTATTTTTCCAGAATTATTGACTACTAAAAATAGTTGATGGTCAATGTGAGATATGCTATGAAGAACATCTCCCAAGAGACTTTGATTAATATTTTGGTAAATATTACTTGATGTTTCTCCACTATTTTTATTGTAAGAGCTGAGAGAGGAGTTACCGGACTGAAAATTCCCCTCGTTTCCAATAAGAACCAAACCATTTACGTTAATACTTACATTATTAGAGTAATTCTCAGGATTAAGCTTTACACATGATGAGGAAATTATAAATATGCTAAATAAAAGGAAATTAATAGATTTTTTCATTTCAATATTTCAAGAAAAATTTTCGAGTTACACTTTGGTTTGGTGTAGATATATTAAGAAGATAGACTCCAGTTTTAAAAGATTGAACATCTATATTTTGTGTTGCTTTAAGGTTGAGTATGTAATTTTTTTGAAAAATTATAATTCCTGTTAAATCAAATATTTTAGCGTTGAAAACAGGTCTTTGTATACCATCTAAATCAAACACAATAATACCATTTATTATTCTAAAGTTTTCTAAAATATTAGTATTGTTTTCAATAGCAATATTCATAGGTCCTTGATTAATAACACCAACGGCGTCCAAGTCAAATCCTGAGGAAGGAAATGGGGTTGGGAATGGATCATTAATTTTATTTAAATATTGATCGTAATTGCAGTAATTAGAATCAATGGAGCCAATTACATCAATAATTTTCACATGAGATATAGAGTTTATATCGAGATTAGGTTCGTTTATTAATTCTTCCAAATCAAAAGGAGTGCCAAAATCAGCTCTGTATTTACCTGCTAAATTGTCAATATTTGTAGGGTCTACTGCTCCAAAAGCATCAATTTGAATATTATCTTGGGTAAAAGAAGTTGATGGAAATCTAACAAAATCAGTACCATTACTACTTACTTCCACAAACCCAAATTCTAGAAAAGTATCGCTAAATGCATTTTCAAAAATTGCAAAATCCCATCCAGGTCCATTTTCAATAAATCTTTCAAAACTTAAAATAGCTTCTCCACCATCTCCTAAACTAACTATTCCATTTCCAGGAGATCCAATTGCCATTGAACTGTCACCAGCACTGGCTAAAATAGAATTAGGGTTAGAAATATTCTCTTGTCCAATAACAACAGAACATGCAGTTGCCCAGTTAACAAAGATACTGCTATCCTTGTGTATTGCAGTAGTTCCTTGAACTCCAGCTGCTGGAGCAAATTGAGACAATACTGTAGTTTTGAAAAATAACAGTAAGTAAAATATTAAAGAATGGTTATATCTTGAGTAATCTTTCATTAATTATACCATTTTTAGTTTGTATTTGAATAATATATTGACCTATTTCTAAGCAAGAGATATTTAATTGCTTTGAATTTTTTAATTTATGAATTATTTCTTTTCCATATAAATCAAATATAGAAATAGAATATTCATTGTTTTTATCTAAACATTTTAAGTATATATAATCAGAAGAAGGGTTTGGATATACTATGAATTTATTTTCTGTTATTATACTATTTGATAGAGGATAGTTACCTACATTATCAATACAAAAATAGGCAGGTGTATTCATCCCAAAAGCACCTACATCACTTGAAAATAAATTAAAACTAACACTATCATACGGTCCAGGTAATAATTCAATATATTGCCAATCTGTAACAATATAATCTAAGGTGCTATCAGCATGAGTAAAGTCAGCCAAGTAAAATTCTATGCTATCAGTAATAAAACCATTAAAATGCCCAGAAATATGCAACTTAAAATAGTCCTGATCAGCATTGGTAAATTTCTTTGCAAATGCATCACCATCTCTCATACTATTTGCTGCATAGGTACTATTGGTAATATTAATAGATAGACCATCAGGATTGTTAAATACAATTGTAGAATTTGGTTTTCCAATAGCATAATTAGTTCCCCCAATAGGATGTCCTCCTCCAGGTTTAGCACTATACTGGTTAGAAAATCCAGAAGTTGAACTATCAGTCATATTTGAGTATACCCAACCTGAAGACCAATAACCCGAAGCTGATCCCCAGGTAGTATCATAAGTGTTACTAAAATTATAATTCCCTGAAGTAAAAGTTGTAAAAAATATTGAATTATTGTGTAGGCCTGAAATATCTGATCCGTCCCAATAAGATTCGTTAGATAAAATTAAATTTTCAAAATCAGCAACATTTTGTTGAGCATTAATGCTTCCAAATGATATTGAAAAAATTATAAGTAAGTAATTTATTTTTTTCATTATTTCTTTTATTTGTTTATTTTAAAATTGATTCCTATTTCATGATTTATCAAAGGCATTGGTCTATTCATAATCACTTTATAGTTGGTGTTATACAAGTTGTTGATCTTGTAAAATATTTTTGCAGAATTATTTTTAAATTTAATTCTGAAACTTAAAAACAGCCTTCCAAGATTAAATGAAGGAAGATAATTTTCGTTATCTCTTGATGTAAATACGTATCCAGTATAGTTATGTAAATAGGTAAAAGTGAATTCTTTATAACTTATTTGACTTTTAAAAACTATTTTATAGTGTGGGGTATATATAAGTTGTTTATCTAATGAATTATTATTAGAGTTATAAATTTTAATATTGGTACTTAAGTTATAAGCTGTTTTTAGATTAAAATCATAGGTTATTTTATTATTAATAAAATGAACTTTAGAACTTGTTTCAAGTCCACGGTTCCATACTTTTTTAATATTCATTGGAGCCCAAAAACTACCAGTTGGGTGCCAGAGTATCCAATTGTCAATCCACCTTGAATATAAAGTTGGTTCAAATGAAAAAATTACTTTATGAATTTTCTTATTCCATATTATTCCAATATCACTTGTGTAACCTTCTTCAGGAATGAGATTTGAATTACCTCCAGGGTTCCAAAAAAGATCATTAATAGTTGGAAATCTATACACTTTTCCAGCATTAAAATATAAATTAAAATGGTTGTAAAATTCTCTTTTTAAAGAATAGGAAAATGTAAATGGTGTAAGATATTTCTTGTCGAATAGCAAACTAGTTGTTATTAGATGTTTTAAGCGATACTTTGGATTATTCACTTTAAAAGATCCAGTTATTGAGGTCCTATTTATTTCTGCTAAATCTAAGTAGTTGTTTCCATTGGAGCTAGCTAAGGAATTGGTTAAATTAATTTTTAAAATATTGAAGTTGTTAATCGATTTGGAAAAATCAAATTGATTTATAAATGTTTTGCAGGGATTATTTCCAAAAACAGATCTAACAGAGTCTGTATAGATGTTTTTCTCATCATAGTATGCAGATTTTAATTGTACATATGCGTTTGAAAACCTATGTTTTATGTAAGAAAAAATCCTGTGATTAACATCGTTTTGAAATGCACTACTTGGAGATTCTAAAAGACCACCAGGAATTTCTCTATTTATCACTTGCCCAAAATAAATTACTTTAAAATCAGTTTTAACCAAAGAAAATCTTGTAGAACTCATTAAAGCTAGATGCTCTAGAGATGCATTTTCTTGTTTTTTCTTTTCCTCATTTAGATTTATATAAGAATAATTATTAACTGCACTTTTTCTGAATAAATTAATGGAAGTTTCTAATTTACTTTTGGAATAGTTGATTTTTAGATAATTAGAATTTTGTTTAAATGATCCTTGCACTGTTCCAGCTTCAATAAATGATTTTCCGTCCTGATTGTTTCCAAGTACTACAGCGCCTGCTAATGCTCCATTAGCCAAATTTGAATTTGAAATACCGTACAATACACTTACAGAATTGAAAAATACAGATGGAATTGTGGAAAAATCGACTATTCCATTTAATGGATTATTAATTACAAAATCATTATAAATTAATGAAGTCTGCTGAGCGTTTCCTCCTCTAGAAGATATGCTTGACAAAGTTCCAGGACCGTAATGTTTAAGATAATTGATAGTTTCCCCTTCCAAAATCTGATCTATAGTTTCATTGGATCTTTCTTGGGATAATTGAAGATATTTATTGGATTTTAGAAAGTCCTCATTTACAAGGAAATTAGTAGTTCTTTTTTCAAATGTTTGAAGATGTTTCGAAGTGTCAATTTTCTGAGGAAAATAATCAACCACTGAGTTTATTAAAATAAAAAATAGTATAAAATATTTCACATCTGTTATTTATCATTTAATAGCAAAACGTGAAATTAAAGTTGCAGGAGATAGTATTATGATTTATTCTACCAACTATTTTCTATAAACAGAAAAGCTTCAATCCACGAAAGCTATCTAAAACTTAAAGAGGCAGGTTTCCTGACTTGTTGAAAATCTTGCTAGCCTTCCCATAGTAATACAGTGGCGAATAAACAAAACATAACCAACTTACAGTTGCGGGACAGTCAATGAATTTAACATTGTTCCCTTTTAATTTTGCAATGATGCAAAAACCAAATTAAGTGATAGTAAAATCAATTACAAATTTAGTATTTATTAGAAAACATCTCCTTTTTTTTAAAAATTATTATCAATAATTAATTTTTAATAAGCTAAAGTTTTCTTAATTCTTCCAATTTTTAATGAAATTAAATTCAACAGTTATGAAACCATAAAATATTATAGCTATTTTTGAAAATATTCCAATTAAATATTTTGAATAGATTAATTAAATTATTACTTATCCTATTTTTGTTGGCTTTTAATTTTAGTTTTATCCATTCACAAAACTCTTGGTCCACATTTATAGATTCTGTGTCTACTTTTTCTTCTCCAAGATCTGCTGATTTAAATTTAGACGGAACTAAAGATATTGTTCTTGGTGCGGGAACAGATTCTACTTACAGTAATTATGGAGTTGTTGCATTGAATGGGGTTTCTGGTCAGTTATTATGGAATCTTCCAACACCTGATGAGATTTTCTCAAGTGCTGTTTTTATAGATATTAATAATGACACTATTCCAGATGTTTTTATTGGAGGAAGAAATGCTCAGTTGTATGCAATAGATGGTTCAAACGGAAATATTATTTGGGAATTCTTCCCACAAAATTCAGGACTTTATCCTGCTGATTCTGGGTTATATAATTTTTATTCATCTCAAATTTGTGATGATTATGATGGGGATAATGTAAATGATATTTTAGTAACCAATGGTGGTGATCATAAAGCATCTCCTTTTGATCCAAGACCTCCAGGCTATTTAATGTTAATTAGTGGAGCTAGTGGAAATTTAATAGCAAAGGCTGTAAGTCCTGATAGTGCCGAAATATATTGTTCACCTGTAATAGTAGATAGAAATGGAGGAATGTTACCCGAAATTATTTTCGGAACTGGTGGAGAACATCATGGTGGGGGAATGTATGTAACCAATTTTAACGACTTATTAAATGGAGATATTTCTAATTCAATTCTTTTAACCAGTCATCCATCAAAAGGTTTTATTGCTCCTGCTTCTATAGCAGATGTTTCTGATGATGGATATAATGATTTTATTGTTCAGTCTTTTTCGGGAGAATTATCTGCGTTTGATGGATTAACATTTCAAACACTTTGGTCTAGAAATTTTCCTGGTTGTGAATCTAGTGCAGCTCCCACCATTGGTAATTTTACTGGTGGAGACCTAGTTCCTGATGTTTTCACTGTTGTTTATCGCGGAACAACTCCTACCTATTTTGATTATTATCAAGTTATGTTAAATGGTTTAACAGGTGAAATATCTTGGATAGATAGTATTGGTAGTATGCATTTTTCTTCTTCTTCAGCTTTTGATTCTAATGGCGATGGTAGAGATGAAGTCTTATTTAGTGTAAATTATATTACTAGCTTTTTTTCTCATCAGCTAAAGATGGTTGATTTTCAAAACGATAGCGTAATGGATATTGGTTCACTTAACCCTGGAGTTAATCTTGGATGTTCACCTTTAATAGATGACTTAGACGATGATGGACTAATTGAATTTATATATACCTATAAATATGACAGCCTAAATCCAAGTGCATGGAATGGTTTTTATTTTAACAGATTAAATACGAATTTTAGTAGTCCATATAGAGGTGTTGCTTGGGGAGCATACATGGGAACATCTTATACTGGACATTATACGAGAAATCTTTCATTATGTACTAGTTTGACTAATATGATTTCAATTTGGGATATAGCTCAACCATCTTGTAATAACTTTAACGATGGTTCAGTTTTTCCATCAATTATTAATACTATACCAAATACCTATTTATGGTCTGATGGATCTGTAGGAGATACTTTGCAAAATGCTTCTGCTGGAATACATACACTTTATATAACAGATACCAATAATTGTGTTGAATACCATCAATTTCAACTTAATGATCCGTACTATATTTCCTTTGGTAATATAAATCATAATAACTGTATTGGTGATTCAATTGGTACTGCAACTGTTTCAAGTTCAGGTTGTATCTGCCAATTTAGTACATGTACCTATAATTGGGATAATGGATCATTAATTAAGCATGCAACTAATCTCCCTTCGGGAATGCACCATGTAATAATTACCCATCCAGATGGCTGTTTAGTAGAAGATTCTGTTTTTATAAATGAAGGACTTCCTGTTGTAGATAGTTCCTTAGTTACAAATAAAAGTTGTTTTTACATTAACGATGGTCAAATTGAGCTTTTTCCAAATAATCCATCAACGACAAATTATAGTTGGTCCAATAATACATCCCAAAGTATTAATTCACATCTTAGTTCAGGTCCTTACTGGGTTATTTTAAACAATACTTTTTGTTCAGATTCTCTTTATTTTAATATTTTATCACCTGATTCTATTTTTATAAATTATTCCTACCAAGATGCATTGTGTTACGGAGATTCAAATGGCATAGTAGAATTAAGTCCAACTGCTGGTTTTTCACCATTTAGCTATGTTATGGATGGAATAATTTACAGCGATTCTTTGTTTGAAAACCTTTCTGTCGGGAATTATCAGTTTTACATAAAAGATTCTTCAAATTGTAATTCAGATACTATTAATCTTTCAATTAATCAACCTGATTCCTTGGATGTGACTTTTACTGTTGTTCCAGAATCTGATTCAGGATTTTTTGATGGATCGGTAATTGCTTCGGGTTTAGGAGGTACGATACCCTACTACTACTCATGGTCTAATAATCCTAGTATTAATGATTCTATAATTCTATACTTATCCAATGATTATTATATTCTAAGCTTAAGTGATGACAATGGATGTCAATTAATAGATTCCGTTTATGTGGGAATTGTTTCAGATTTTAGTCTTATCTCAAATGATTTTTTAAAAATTTACCCAATTCCATCAATCGGAAATATTTTTTTAACTAACTACTATACAGAGCCTGTCAAAATTAAGATTTTTGAGCTTTCTGGAAAATTAGTCAAGAATTCATTTTCTTTAAACCCTTTTGATAAATATTCTATGTCTTTTCCTAAAGGAAACTTTGTAGCAGAAATTAAAACTAGAAACTCAATAAGTTTTCAAAAATTCATTATCCTTGATTAAGACATTTCGAATAAATCTTTTATTTCTTATTTTCTCTATTATTTCTTGTTCTCAAACCAGTAATTCTTCAAATGAAGTTGATTCAAAAGCAATGGTTGTTTCCGCACACCCATTAGCAAGTGAAGTAGGTATAAATATTATAAAGAAAGGTGGTAACGCAGCAGATGCAACAATTGCCGTCCAATTTGCATTAGCAGTAGTTTACCCTTCTGCAGGAAATATTGGAGGAGGAGGTTTCTTTGTTTATAGAACCAAAGATGGTTGTTATTCTACTTTAGATTTTAGAGAGAAAGCACCTTTGTTGTCAGCAAGAGATATGTATTTAGACTCTAATAATAATGTCATAAAAAATTTAAGTCTTTATAGCCATCTTGCAGTAGGTGTTCCTGGCTCCGTGGACGGAATGGTAAAAATTCATAAAAAATATGGTAATCTACCATGGGAAGAATTAGTACAGCCTGCTATCGATTTGGCAACCAACGGATTTCAATTAACAAGACTGGAGGCAAATAAGTTAAATCGATTTAATAAAACAAATGGTTCAATAAATAAGAATTCAGATTATTTTAAAGAAAATTATTCTGAAGGCGATTCAATTTTCCTTCCTAAGTTATCCAAGACTCTGGCTCTTATTAGAGACTTTAAAAGAGCTGGATTTTATAGCGGAGAAACTGCTCAAATGTTGGTTGAGGAAATGAAACTTAATGGTGGAAGAATAACCCAACAAGATTTAGATTCTTACCAAAGTGTTTGGAGAGACCCTATCGTTGGTTTTTACAAGGGTTATAAAATTATAAGTATGTCACCTCCATCAAGTGGAGGAATTCTTTTGACACAAATGTTAAAAATGGCAGAGCATTTCCCACTGCGAGATTTTGGTTTTCATTCTTTGAAATCTATTCACATAATGACTGAAATTGAAAAACTTTCTTTTGCAGATCGAGCAAAGCACCTTGGTGATCCAGATTTTTACAATATCCCAGAAAAATTATTAACGGACTCTTCATATCTTCTTGAAAGAAGTAATAAAATAAATATGGATTCCACACTTTTAAGTGGTGATATTTATTCAGGTAAATTTAATTTGATGGAAAGTGAAGAAACTACACATTTTTCTATCGTTGATGAATATGGCAATGCATCCTCACTAACAACAACTTTAAATGGTTCTTTTGGAAGTGGAATACTTGTTGATGGAGCGGGTTTCTTATTGAATAATGAAATGGACGATTTTAGCATTCAACCTGGTTACCCCAACATGTATGGTTTGATTGGAGGAGAAGCCAACGCTGTGGAACCTAGCAAAAGAATGCTAAGCTCTATGACACCAACTATATTAGAAAAAGATGGTAAACTATTTATGGTTTTAGGAACACCGGGTGGATCAACAATTATAACAGCTGTTTTTCAAACAATTATAAATGTAATAGACTATGATATGAATATTGAACAAGCAGTAAATTCACCAAGATTTCACCACCAATGGTATCCTGACGAAATTAAACTGGAAAAAGATATTGCTAAAGATTCTAACTTAATTTTTCAGTTAAAAGCAATGAATCATCAACTTAATTTTGTTTCTTCTATGAATAGAGTAGATGCTATTTTAGTAAATAAAAATAATTATTTTGGAGGTTCTGATAATAGGGGAGATGATCATGTTTCTTTTTTTTAAAACTTTCTGTAAACATTTAATATCCAAATAATTTTTTTATACATATTTGCCTTCAAAAATGAATATTTTTATTGTAGGCTCAGGAATAGGAGGTATGGCTTGTGCGGCTGTTTTGGCCAGTAAAGGCTTAAAAGTTAAAATTTTAGAACAAAATAGTAATGTTGGAGGCAAAGCTGGAAATATTCAAAAAAATGGATATAATTTCGATACCGGCCCTAGTTTATTGACTTATCCCGACTGGTTTGACGATCTATTTATACTATGCGGCAAAAACCCAAGAGATTATTTTAGCTATATTAAATTAGACAATGTAACTAGATATTTTTTTGATTATGGGAAATTTGTAGATGTATTAGAGGATTTAGAGGATACAGCAGAGAATTTTGAAAAAGAGTTAGGTGTTGAAAAACAAATATTTTTAAAATATTTTAAAAAGTGGGAAAATATTTATAAAATATCAGAAGAAGTATTTTTAAAAGGAGATTTTAAAATAGACTTAAAGTTTTTCATAAATGCAGTAAAATGGATTTCTAAGTCTGGATTCTCAAATATCTTTAAATCTATGGCTAGCTATAATAGGAGGTTACAAAATCCTGAATTAGAAAAAATAATGAATAGGTTTGCTACCTACACAGGATCTACACCATATAAAACTCCAGCTTTTATGAATCAGCTAGCTGTGGTTGAGATGGTATTGGGGGGGTTCTATGTAAAAGGTGGGATTTTTAATATACCAAAAGCTTTAGAAAGTCTGTGTTTAGACCTAGGAGTAGAGTTTGAATTTAATTGCAAAATTGAAAAAATAAATGTTCTTAAAAGTAAAATAGAAATATTTTCCAACAGAAAAAGATTCACTACTAAAAAGCTAATTTCAAATATAGATTATTACACCACCCAGCACTTATTAGGAATTGAGTCTAGAAAATCAAGAACTGTATTGTCAAATTCTGCAATTGTATTTTACTGGGGAATAAAATCTGAATTCAAGCAACTTAAATTACATAATATTATTTTTTCAGATGATTATAAAAAAGAATTTTCTGATATATTTAAGAAATTAACTATACCCAAAGATCCTACGATTTATATAAATATTTCATCTAAAATTGACTCTAAACATGCACCAAAAGGCTCCGAGAATTGGTTTGTGATGATAAACGTTCCATCTCAAAAAAATCTAATTTCTGATAATCAAATTAAATTGATAAAAGACTTAATTATCAAAAATGTTTATAATAAATTTGAAGTAAATATTGAAAATTTAATAGAGTTCGAACAAATCCTTACACCTAATAAACTATTTAAGAATACAGGATCTTATTTAGGCTCTTTATATGGCAATCACCAGAATTCTATTTATTCAATCATGAAAAGAAAGCAAAATCAAGATCAAAAAATAAAAGATTTGTACTATGTTGGAGGTACAGTTCATCCTGGTGGTGGAATGCCTCTCGCATTAAGATCTGGGGTGAATACTGCAAATAAAATTTTAAATGAAATTGCCTAGATCCTTAAGTTTTGATATTATTTTTATTGCAATTATTCATATTGCTGGAATTATCGGAATTCGTTTATTTCCAGAGCTATTTCTTAAAACCTCTTTTATTTCTACTGTTATTCCTTTATCGTTATACCTCTACAGGGTGAAACCAAATAGAAAAGACTCTATTTTAATGTTTTTGGTTTATATAATTGCTTTTCTCTCCGAATGGATAGGAGTTTATTTTGGTTGGTTATTTGGTGATTATACTTATGGTGATTCCCTAGGATTTAAATTGGATGGAGTTCCTATAATAATTGGAGCAAACTGGCTTTTACTATGTTTGGTTTCAAGAGAATTAGTCGGTAAATTATTTTCAAATAACCTTCTGATTATTTTAACTTCCTCTTTATTAATGGTTTTAATAGATGTTTTAATGGAGCCATTGTCTAACAAATTAAATTTTTGGTCTTGGAAAAATGATATAATTCCATTTTCAAATTATGTTGACTGGTTTTTAGTTGCACTTTTGAATCAGACTATATTTTCACATTTAGATTATAAATCAGATATGTTTTCTTGGTCCTTACTATATATTACTATCCTTATCTTGTTTTTCTTTTCGTTTTATATTTGATGAATTACAGTTATTGGGAAAATAAAGAATGGTTTAATGGCAATGACTTTACGATTGTTGGTAGTGGGATAGTAGGTCTAACATGTGCTATATCTTTACGTAAAAGATATCCAAATTCTAAAATAATTATTTTGGAAAGAGGAGTACTTCCTCAGGGAGCAAGTACTAAAAATGCAGGATTTGCTTGTTTTGGAAGTGTTTCAGAGCTACTTAGTGATTTAAAAACTCATTCTACCCAAGAAGTTTTTCAGTTGGTGTCTAGTCGCTGGAAGGGATTAAAAACTTTGAGAAAAATAATAGGGGATAAAAACTTGGATTATCAGCACAATTTTGGATATGAGCTTTTCCTAGATAATAATTCTTTTGAAGAATCTGTCAATAAAATTTATGATATTAATGAGTTATTAATCCCTTTATTTGGAGAGAATGTTTTTTATAAAGAAGACAATAAGTTTAGTTTTAAAAATTGTATTCCTAAGTACATAACGAATAGATTTGAAGGGCAAATAGATACAGGTAGAATGATGTCCCATCTTCTTAAAATTTGTCTCCAAAGTGGAGTGAAAATTTTAAATAACACTTCAGTTACTAATTATTCTGAAAATAATACCAATGTCAAAGTCCAAACAAATAATGGCAATTTTTCTTCTTCCAAATTATTATTTGCAACTAATGGGTTTTCAAAAAAACTAATGGATGAAAATATAATTCCAGCTAGGGCACAAGTGTTAGTAACCAAACCTATTAAAAATTTAAATATAAAAGGAACGTTTCATTTGGAGCAAGGATATTATTATTTCAGGAATATTGACCAAAGAATTTTAATTGGAGGTGGAAGAAATTTAGATTTTAAAACCGAGTCTACTATGGAGTTTGGTCAGACTGGTTTAATACAATCAAAACTTGAGAGCTTATTAAGAAATACCATAATCCCAAATATAAATTTTGAAATCGATTACTCCTGGAGTGGAATTATGGGAATTGGAAATAAAAAGAAGCCAATTTTGAAACAATTATCCAACAACGTTTCTTGTGGAGTTAGACTCGGTGGTATGGGGGTTGCCATAGGTGCATCTGTTGGTAAAGGTTTAGCAGATTTAGTATAAAAAAGCTATTTGCTTTTTACCACTTTATAGCTTAATATTCTGTCTAACAAGTTTACTGGGTCTTTGTAATACATTTTTAAAATATATTCATTATTACTTTCAAAATGAGCACCTTCAATCTTTCTTGTGCTTATTCCATTACTGTTTTTTACAACATATATATAATTGTAATAACCTTGTTTTAATAAGCTTTTATTTTGGTAATAATTATTTATTGAATCATAAGTCATTAAAAAATCATTATCTATCGCCCAATTGGTGAGTTGCCCAAAAATATAAATACTATCGCTATTAAATTTCTTCATGGGTAATTTAAAATTAACCATACCGTATTCTGCTTGTGAATTAGCATCGTCAAAATCATAAGTTCTTATAAAAAACCTGCCGTTCATGTCTTTGTATTGGAGATATTGTTTAAATGATCTTCTTACATCTTTTTTTAGGTTGACATTGAAAATAGAATCGTTAAAATTAATATTTTCAATTCTTTGACTGCCATTTCTAAAGGAACTCATGTCAAAAAATCTAAACTCATTTCCTCCATTAAAAATTTGATCTTCAGAGTGAAGGAATACTAATTTATTTTCTTTTATAAAATTTGGTCCCGATAACCAATACTGGTTAAATTCTTGATGATTTTGCTGGATATTTATAGAAATATTTTCATATGGATCCACAATATCGCTAGAATTGTAAGTACATTCCATCTCAAAGGCTTGTAAGTATTTACTTTGTTCAACATCTCTAGATTTATCTATTGTAAAATTTATAGTAGAGATTTGTTCACTAACATAGAATTTTAAAGTTGCTAAAGGAGTTTCTGACTTTCCTTCAAAAAATATTTTAATTAAATAGTTGCCTGAAACTAAAAAATCAGTATTATCATTGGGTAGTTCAAAATTACAGTTTATATATTGTTGAACCGGACCATAAGAGATTTCTTGATTGTCTATATAGTCTAAATCAAAACCATCTATGGCATCCATTGTTAAAATATCACTTTTCTTCCAATCTTTATTACAATGAATTATTTCATATTGAATTGATTCTCCATGATTTCTTAATAAGTCAAAATTTATAATAATTGGGATTTTAGAATTCATATTATATAATGGCTCTCCAAGTATTAAAGATTTTGTTCTAAAAGTTAGACTCTTGAAATCTTTAGAAAATATTTTTTGTTCAAATGGTAATTCTTCCTTTTTTAAAAGGCCAGTGTTCTCTTTGTTTACAGAGTTAATATAGTAGTCATCAACTACTTGTAGTTTTTGTTTCATCGTACAATTATTAACTAACATAACAAATCCAAATAATATTAATTCTAGTCTCAAACCATTTACATTATTTATAATCATTCTAAATTAGATATTGTTTAGTATTATTACTCTTCTCTAAATTGTAAAACAATACAAATTTATAAATTTGTTATCTATTAAAAATCAATTTTCATCATTTATGAAAATAACTATAAAAAAAGGCCTTGATATTAAAATGAAAGGCGTACCTAATAAAATTATTGTTGAGGGTAATTTGTCTAAGTCTTATGCTTTAAAACCTTCTGATTTTCCCAGCTTAACCCCAAAATTACTTATCAAAGAAGGTGATTTGGTAAAATGTGGTAGTCCAGTTTTTTGTGATAAATATAATGAAATAGTAATATTTGTTTCTCCTGCAAGTGGAGTTGTAGATAAAATTATTAGAGGAGAAAAAAGAAGAATATTAGCTGTTACCATCATATCTGATGGAAAATTCACCCAGCTGAATACTAAGGCTAAAGATTTTTCAAAATCAGATAGAGAAGAGCTTAAAACGGATTTACTTAAATCTGGATTGTGGCCATTGCTGAGAATGAGACCTATTGATATTATTGCACGTCCTAAAGATAATCCAAAGTCTATTTTTATCTCTTCCTTTGATACTAATCCACTTTCTCCAAACTATGATTTTATTATGCATAATAAGTCTGCTGAATTTAATGCTGGATTAGAACTATTAAATATATTAACAGACGGTCCTGTTCATCTTCAAATACGAAAAAATTCTGGCGAAGTTTTTTCAAATGCTAATAATGTTCAAACACATCTTGTTAAAGGTCCACATCCTTCGGGAAATGTAGGAGTTCAGATGCATGAGATCGACCCTATTAACAAAGGAGAGGTTGTTTGGTATATTAACCCACAAGATGTTATGATTCTTGGTCGATATTCTTTGACAGGAGTTTATGATGCAAATAAAGTAATTTGTCTTGGTGGAGAAAATATTGGTTCTCCAAAGTATGTTAAGACAATTTCTGGAAGTTCTATAGAATCAATTTTAGAAGGTACTAAAATTACTGAAAATAGTAGACTTATTTCCGGTAATCCTTTAACTGGTCAAAAGGTAGAAAAAGATAGTTTTTTAGGTTTCTACCACCATCAGATATCTGTTCTCCCAGAAGGAAATGAATATAAGTTTTTTCTTAGTGAAGGATGGTTAAGTTTAGGTTTTAATAGATTTTCTGCATCTAAATCATATCCAACTTGGCTTATGCCTAAATCTAAAACTTACCATTTTGACACCAACTTAAATGGTGAAGAAAGATCATTTGTAGTTTCTGGGCAATATGAAAAAGTTTTTCCATTTGATATTTATCCAGTCCAGTTAATTAAGTCTATTGTTACCAACGATATAGAAAAAATGGAAAATTTAGGAATTTATGAAGTTTCACCTGAAGATTTTGCTCTGTGTGAATTTGTTTGCACCTCCAAAATAAATATTCAGGAAATTGTTAGAAATGGATTAGATCTTATTTATAAAGAATGTATGTAATTTAATTTAAGCTAAAAGTGAAATTTTTAAGAAATATATTTGACACCGCACACAAGACACTTAACTCTAGTGAAAAGACCAAAAAATTTTTTCCTCTTGTAGATGCATTTGATACTTTAATGTTTACTCCAAACCATGTTACTAATAAAGGTACACATGTAAGAGATGCAATTGATTTAAAAAGAACTATGATGCTAGTAATTATAGCTCTAGTTCCTTGTTTACTATTTGGTATTTACAATACTGGATACCAACACTATAGAATTCTTGGTGAACTAGAAATCATTTCTTTTTGGGAAATTATCCTTAAAGGTTCACTAGTAGTATTACCCCTTGTTGTAGTTTCTTATGCGGCAGGACTTTTTGTGGAGTTTATTTTTGCTATTAAAAATGGACATACTGTTCAAGAAGGATTTTTAGTTTCAGGAATGCTCATTCCTTTATGCATGCCCGCCGATGTTCCTCTTTGGATGGTAGCTGTTGCCACAATTTTTGCAGTAGTAATCGGGAAGGAAGTATTTGGAGGTACAGGAATGAATATTCTAAATGTTGCTCTTACCGCCAGAGCATTTTTATTTTTTGCTCATCCAACTAAAATGTCTGGTAATGAAGTGTGGGTGACAGGGTTTTCAGACCTTAAAGGAGAGAAATATGCCTCATTAGTGAGTAGTGCTAACCCTGAAGGAGTTGTCGATGGTAGTTCAGGGGCAACAGCTTTAGGAGATCTAGCTTCTTTTATGCAAGATTCTCCTGTTTTAGAAAATTCACAAGCCTTTCAAGCCAAGTATTCTTTAATGGACTCTTTTCTAGGACTTATACCTGGCTCTGTAGGTGAAACTTCAGCATTAATGTGTTTAATTGGTGCAGCTTTATTATTATGGACAGGAATAGCTAGTTGGAGAGTAATAGGTTCATTTTTTGTTGGTGGTTTTGTAATGGCTACAATTCTTAACTTAGTTGGAGGAAATGGATATTTTGAGTTGCCAGCTATCCATCAATTGATGCTTGGAGGATTTATGTTCGGTATGGTTTTTATGGCCACCGACCCTGTTACTGCTGCTCATACTAATGCTGGAAAATTTATATATGGTTTTTTAGGCGGGTTTTTGGGTATATTAATTAGAATGGTTAACCCAGCCTATCCAGAAGGTATTATGTTAGCTATTTTGATTGCAAATGTATTCGCTCCATTAATCGATCATATGGTTATCCAAAATAATATTAACAGAAGAATAAAAAGATTAAAAACAGCATAATATGGCTATCAATAAAGACAGTAATATCTATACCATTAGTTTTGCCATTATTCTTGTTATAATAGTAGGCGGTTTGTTAGCTGCAATTGCAAATGGTTTAAAACCTATCCAAGACAAAAATCTTGTAAATGAGAAAAAACAAAATATATTGAATTGTCTGCCTGGAAATAAAACAATAACAAGAGAAGAAGCTGGATCTGTCTTCAACAATTTTGTAAAGCAAAGAGTGATATTAAATTATAATGGGGAGATTAAGGAAAATACATTATTAGATAATTCAACAGAATTAAATAATAAAGATTCAAGGGACGCTTTTAGTATTGATTTATTAAAAGAATACAAAACTATTAAAGACGAAAAATCGAGAAATTATCCATTATTTATATGTGATGTAGATGGTAAAACGTACTATGTTGCTCCGGTCATGGGCAAAGGACTATGGGCTGCAGTATGGGGCTTTATTGCTATAGATGAGTCCGGAAATTCAATTTCAGGAACTGTGTTCGATCATAAATCCGAGACTCCTGGCTTAGGAGCTGAAATCTCTCAAGATTTTTTCGAGGATCAATTTATAGGCAAGCTTATATCCAATGAAGAAACTTATAAGTCTGTTGAAGTTAACAAACCTGGTAATCCTTTAAATGAATACCAAGTTGATGGTATTAGTGGTGGTACTTTTACTAGTGTTGGTGTAGAAGAAATGATGAGTAGAACACTAGTAGTTTATCATAAATACATCAAAAATTTGAATAGATCTTAATTTTTTAATTATGGCAGAAACTACAGAAGTTTTAGAAGAAAAGAAAATAAAGGTTAAGGAAAGAGAACCACTGTTTTCTAAGAAAAATAAAAAATTAATCTCTGACCCGTTAGACGAAAATAATCCCATAACTATACAAGTACTAGGGATTTGCTCAGCTCTAGCAGTAACTGTCCAAATGAAAGCTGCAGTAGTAATGTCAGTTGCAGTTTTATTTGTACTTATTTTAGCTAATGTATCTATTTCTTTAATTAGAAATTTGATACCTAATAGAATTAGAATTATTGTTCAATTAGTGGTAGTAGCTGCATTAGTAATTGTTGTAGATCAAGTACTTAAAGCTTATTTATTTGATGTTTCCAAGGAATTGTCAGTTTTTGTTGGATTAATAATAACCAATTGCATCATAATGGGAAGACTTGAAGCATTTGCCTTGGGAAATAAACCTTGGCCATCTGCTTTAGACGCCATTGGAAATTCGTTAGGTTATGGAATGGTTTTAGTAATAGTATCCTTTTTTAAAGAACTTTTTGGTTCAGGAAAATTATTTGGATTTGAAATTTTTGGAAATACTACTGAACAAACTGGATTATATGCACTTGGATATATGGACAACGGTTTAATGTTGCTTCCTCCATCTTCACTTATATTAGTAGCAGTATACATATGGGTTCAAAAAATTAGAAACCCAAGTTTAATAGAATCTCATTAAAATAAATTCATGGATTTAGTTAATATATTTATAAGAAGTGCCTTTGTAGATAACATGATCTTTGCATTCTTTTTTGGAATGTGCTCCTATTTAGCAGTTTCTAAAACAGTAAAAACAGCTTTTGGCTTAGGTATGGCAGTTATTTTTGTATTGGTAGTAACCATTCCAATTAATTTCTTGATTGAAAATTATGTTCTCAAAGAAGGTGCTTTAAGTTGGCTAGGAGAAGAGTTTTCATCTGTTAATTTAAGTTATCTTACATTCATCATGTTTATTGCTGTTATTGCATCAACGGTTCAATTGGTAGAAATGATTGTAGAAAAAATCTCTCCAGCTTTATATGGAGCATTAGGAATTTTCTTGCCATTAATTGCTGTTAATTGTGCAATTTTAGGTGGAGCACTTTTTATGCAGGAAAAACAATTTGCTACAATATCCCAAGCTACTGTTTACGGTTTAGGATCGGGTGTAGGATGGTTTATGGCTGTTGTGCTTATTGCAGCAATAAGAGAAAGAATAAGATATGCAAATATACCAGGACCTTTAAGAGGTGTTGGAATGGCATTTTTAATTACAGGTTTAATGGGCTTAGCTTTTCTAGGTTTTATGGGTTTTGAAATTTAATTTGAAAAAGGTTTAAAAATGGAAATAATTACACCAATCATATTTTTGTTAGCTATCGTTTTAACACTTACTGCAATTTTATTATTAGCTAAAACATTTTTAGTTTCATCTGGAAAAGTTAAAATTACTATTAATGGTGATAAAACTATTGAAGTTGATGGCGGGTCAACTCTATTAACCACATTAGGAAATGAGGGAATATTCTTACCATCTGCTTGTGGCGGGGGTGGAACTTGTGTTCAATGTACTTGTCAAGTTTTAACTGGCGGAGGAAGTATTCTTCCAACTGAAGAACCTCATTTTTCAAGAAAACAAATTGCCGATAATTTCAGATTGGGTTGTCAAGTAAAAGTAAAAGAAGACATGGAGATTGAAGTAGAAGAAGAGATCATGGGTATAAAAGAATGGGAAGCTACAGTTGTTTCTAACTACAACGTTGCTACATACATTAAAGAGTTTATTGTAGAAATACCTGAGGATATGGATTATAAAGCGGGTGGTTACATTCAAATTAAAATTCCAGAAGGCGAAACTAAATTTTCTGAAATGGATATTAAAGCCCATCCAACTGACCATCCGGGAGAACCTGATAAATTTGAAAATGACTGGAAGAATGGAAAGTTTGCCTTAAGAAATCTAACTATGAAAAATGATGAAGAAGTGGTAAGAGCCTACTCTATGGCTTCCTATCCAGCTGAAGGAAGAAATATTATGCTCAATGTTCGTGTAGCAGCTCCACCTTGGGATAGAGCAAAAGATTCATGGGCTGATGTGAATCCAGGAGTTGCGTCTTCTTATATATTTAATCAAAAGCCAGGAGATAAGGTTATAATTTCAGGACCTTATGGTGAGTTTTTCATAAATGATTCAGAAGCTGAAATGTTGTATATAGGTGGAGGTGCTGGAATGGCTCCAATGCGTTCACATTTGTATGAACTTTTCAAAACATTAAAAACTGGAAGAAAAGTATCCTACTGGTATGGAGGAAGATCAAGAGCTGAGCTTTTCTACATCCACTACTTTAGAGACTTGGAAAAAGAGTTTCCAAATTTTAAATTCTATATGGTTTTATCCGATGCTCTGCCAGAAGATAATTGGGTTGATAAAAAAGACATAAACGATCCCAATGGTGATGGTTTTACAGGGTTTGTTCACAACGCTGTTATTGATCAGTATCTTTCAAATCATGAAGCACCAGAAGATATAGAATATTACTTCTGTGGACCTCCGATGATGAACCAAGCTGTTTTAAAAATGTGTGATGACTGGGGAGTTCCACCAGAACAAGTAAGATTTGATGACTTTGGAGGGTAAATACCTTAGTTCAACATTACTTTTTTTAATTCTTGTTTTTTTAGGTTGTGAAACTGATTATGATAAAAAGAAAGATTTTCTTAAAGTCAAAGGTTATGCTCAGGGTACTACTTATTCCATTATTTATAGCGATTATTTACACAGAGACTTTTCTTACTCAATAGACTCCATTCTAAACATTGTAGACAATCAACTCTCTACTTACGACACGAATAGCTTTATTAGTATCTTAAATAACTCCAAAGATACTTGCCTTAGTTTAAAAGACAAAAGTATGTTTGCTTACTGTTTTAAAATTTCACAAGAAATAAATAATAAAACAAATGGATTTTTCAATCCCGCTATATATCCATTGGTAAATTATTGGGGCTTCTATTCTGATTCTAATCCATCTATTGATACTTTATTTATTAAGGATTCGTTACTTAGCTATATAGACTTAACAGATAACTTTTACTTAAACGAAGATAGTCTGAGCGCTTACATATGTAAAAAAAGTAAGTATTCTAAATTAGATTTCAATGCTGTTGCTCAAGGTTATAGTGTAGATTTGGTTGATGATTTTTTGAAGTCAATGGGAGTAGAAGATTTTCTAGTTGAAATAGGAGGAGAGCTTTCTTCTTATGGAAAAAATCATGATAATAAATTGTGGAGAGTTGGTATAGAAAAACCAATAGATAGTTCTTTTATTGGAGAATTTGAATTTCAAAAAATTATAGAATTGGATAACCAAAGTTTAGCTACTTCTGGTAACTACAGAAAGTTTAAAGTTATAAACGGAAGAAAATTTTCTCATTCTATTGATCCTAAATCTGGATTTCCTGCAAATAATAACCTATTAAGTGTTACTGTTGTTTGTGAAAAAGCTGCTAATGCAGATGCTTTAGCAACATCTTTTATGGTTATGGGTAAAGAAAAAGCTATCGATTTTATAGAATCTAATTCTTCAGATAGTATTTTTTGTTTTATGGTTTACGATTCCGCGAAATCTTTTAAAAAATGGAGTAATTTTTAAGCTTTATCTTCAGAGGATTTTGAAATAAGCTTATCTATACCTATCCAAATAAGAATTATTGGCCAGTAAACTCTTATAAGCTCTACAATAGAGACTTTTATTAGGTCAAGATTATTTGCTAAAAACAAAAGACCAAGAATGATAAATAAAATGCCTATACTTTTACCTTTTTTCATGTTTATTTTATTTACTTAAGCAATACTTTGTTTTACAGGCTTCTTGCATTTCTCATCTGGATTTGCACCGCAAAAACTACAAGATTCACCTTCTTTGTTCAGAATTGGATTGTTGCTTGCACAAGTGCCGGAGAACTCTCCATCTTTCTTTAAAATTATTTTAATTGCTATACCAGCAAAACACAATGCTAATAGTCCAATAGATAGAAGAATTGTTATCATGTTATAAAATTAATCAAATATTTTCTTAATGCTGAAAGATTATTCCTATTTTGAATATCTAGACAAGTTATTATGAATAAAAAACCTCCTTTTGATAGGCTCTTAACTATAATGGATGAATTAAGAGAGAATTGTCCATGGGATCAAAAACAAACCATGGCATCACTAAGCCATTTGACAATTGAAGAAACTTATGAACTTGTTGATTCAATTCTTGAAAAAAATATGGAAGATATCAAATGCGAGCTTGGAGATTTGCTTTTGCATATAGTTTTTTATTCTAAAATAGCTTCTGAAACCAATGATTTTGATATTTTCGATGTTATTAATTCAATATGCGATAAGTTAATTGAAAGACATCCTCATATTTATGGTGATGAAATTGTTAAAAATGAACAAGATGTTAAAAGAAATTGGGAGAAAATAAAATTAAAAAACGGAAAAAAAACTGTTTTAGAAGGAGTTCCTAAATCTCTACCAGCTATGGTAAAAGCAACTAGGATTCAAGAAAAAGTGAAAGGAGTAGGGTTTGACTGGGATAACAAAGACCAGGTTTTTGATAAAGTAAAAGAAGAGTTTTTAGAATTACATCAAGAAATTAAAAAAACAAATAATCAAGAGAAAATCGAAAAAGAGTTTGGGGATGTTCTTTTTTCAATGATTAATTATGCTCGTTTTATTGGGGTTGACCCCGAATCCGCTTTGGAACGAACAAATAAGAAGTTTATCGGAAGATTTAACTATTTAGAACAACAAGTAAAAACAAATAAAATGGACCTTATGAATATGAGTTTAGAAGAAATAGATTTGATATGGGATAGGTCTAAGAAAAAGTTTCCTTAAAAATATTAAAACCCCTCTGACGGTTTAAAATAATCGTTAGAATAAATAAATAAACTATGCGATTATTTTTAACTACTATTCTTTTTTTACTTTTTAGTATTACATCTTATTCACAATTTTGGATAACAAGTGTTTCAAGTTCTCCATCTACAGCAAATGATTGTGATATTATTTCTGTTTCTATTGTTGGAAATTTATCCTCAAGCAATTGTACTTATGCTTCTTCTTACTTAATTTCCGGAAATACTATAACAATTGATATTAATGTTACTTGTGGTGGAATAGGGCTTCCAGTAATCACTCCATACAATGAGTCAGTTGTTATAGGAACACTCCCTTCCAACAGCTATGTTTTAATAGTTAACCAATATTCAATAGGAATTCTTCAAGAGACTAATACAAGTTCATTAAATGTTGGCACCTGTTGTGCATCCAATACAAATATTAGCCTATTAAGTAGTTCTAATTGTATTGGTGAACCAACCTCCTTTATTGATTTAAGTAATGTGGTAGATAGCTTAGTTTGGACAGATAATGGAGTAGTTTTTACTCCTTATCCTTCTGCTTTAGGTTGGATTTATACATTTAATTACTCTGGGGTTCATAATGTGATTTTAACAGCTATTGATAGCGCTGGTTGTTCTGATACTAATAATTTAGTAGTTACTGTAAATAATCTTCCAGAAATATTTATAACATCTGTAGCTGCAACTTGCGCAACCTGTCAAAATGGAGAAGCTTTTGTATCTGTTGTTTCAGGGCCAATGCCTCATCAACTTCTTTGGAATGTAGGAGGAACCTTAAATCCACTAACAGGACTTAATCCAGGATACTATGTAGCAACTTTAACGGATGGTAATTTATGCTCCGTAACGGATTCTGTCCTATTAGGAAATTCAGTTAGTATAAATGAATATAAAGAGAATGATTTTTTAATTTATCCAAATCCATCTTCTGGAAATTTTTTTTTAAATATTTTCAACAATGAATTTAATGACATAAATTTTGAAGTTTTTAATTTATCAGGTGAACTTATTGAAGAAAAATTTCTTTTTGGAAAATCAAATAAATCTTATGATGTTAATCTAGATTTAAGTAATGGGATTTATATTATAAAGATTAATAATTTAACAAAAAAAATAGTAATTAATAAAACACTTAAATAACAGGATGGGTTAGTGCTTTTTTAACTGAGAATTTAACAGAGACTAATCATTTCTCAATTAACAATTGTTAATTGAATAATTGATTAATTTTTGTAATTTAATAAATAATTTCCTGTTAATTGAAAAATATATTCCTTTTTTTTCTTATTGTTTGTAGTCTTTCAGCAAGGTGTACTCACTTAATGGGTGGGGAGATTGTCGTTCAAAATGATCAAGTAGGTAATTATGAAATTCTTTTAACTTTATACAGAGATGTTACAGGTGTTTTGCTGAATAGTAATCAAACTTTACAAGTTTTTGATTCAGGTGGTAATCAAGTTTCAACAATTATTTCCAGTTTGGACAGTTCAGCATTTCATCCGGTTTTTGGAATACCAAATATATCTTTATTACCAAATAATTGTTACGATACAGAGATTTATTTTTACTCTGCAATTTTCTTCTGTTCTGTCCCAGGTAACTATACTGTCACATGGAATAATTGTTGTAGGAATCCTTCAATTGCTAATTTGATAAATCCAGGATCACTTTCCATATTTTTAGATTGTAGTTTTACTGTAGATTTAACAACTTCTACATCATCTCCCTATTTTCTTTCTCCACCTATAGTATGTCTTCCGGTTAATACACCTTGGCAATATAATCCATTACCATTTGATGAAGAAGGTGATTCTTTAAGCTGGTCATTGGATACACCATATGATTACGTTCCTGGAATTTTTCCTAATGGCTATCCGATCGTTGGTTATTCATTTCCTCCTTCTTTAGCAGGTGGAAGTTTGACAATAAACCCCTTCACAGGACAAATATCATGGACTGCATCTGTTACTGGAAACTTTGTTTATACTGTGGTTTGTGAAGAATATAGAAATGGATTAAAATTAGGTGAAATTAGAAGAGATATGCAGTTTATTGTCCTGCCAAATGGAAACTTACCATCACTGTCGAATTTAAATAACTTCTTAACAGATTCAAATGGGATTCCTTTCGTAGAATCTATGGCAAATAATCCCGTTAATTTAGATTTAACAGTTTTAGATAGCAGTTCTTTTTTTATTGCTTTTGATGGTATTGGAGAAATTTTTGACGACGTCTTAAACCCTATGACATATTCAATTATTTTAAGCAATAATCTATATGAAAAACAATTCAATCTTTCTTGGACACCAAATACTAGTGACGTAAGAGATGAGCCTTACATTATAACTACTAGATTTTTTAATGGTACTTTTTCAATGGACTATACTTTTTTTATATATGTTAGTGGAGATAATACTGGAATTTATGAGGGTAATTCCCCATATAATTTAAAATCTTTTCCAAACCCAACTAGTGGTTTATTCATAAGTGAAATAAGTCTTCAACAGTCTCAAAATATAGAATATATGATTTCTGATAGAGAAGGGAAGGTAATTTGTAGAAAAAATATTTTTATGCAAAGTGGAAATAATAAAGTACCATTTAATAAAAACCTCCCTTCAGGATTATACTTTATAAGTATGAAATTAGAAAATGGACAAGTGTTCTCTGACAAAATCTTATTTAAGAATTGACAATTTTCTTGAATTTTATTAGTAGTGACACGCCTCTGTAAATCATCCAGACAGTTAGAGCAGCCCAAATTGTAATTAATTCTGGGATAAATAAGTCAAGAAAATATATTATAGGGATGAAGAAGAAAAATGTTCCAATTATTAGAGTATTTCTAAGATCTACAGCTCTTCCAAGACCTTTGAAAATCCCATCAAAAGTAAATGCAATTGAATTAAATGGCTGGGCTATAATTACCATCCAGAAAATGCTTTTGAAAATAATATTAACATTTTCTTCAGGATTAAATAATTTTCCAATATAAGGGTAAAGAATAGTGTATATCACCATTAAAATAATAGCTATTTTGATATTTATTTTTAATAAATCTTTTCCTAAAAGTTGCAGTTTTATTTTATTTTTCTCCCCAATAAATTTTCCAGCAAGCGCATTTCCAGCGTTTGAATACCCATCAATAAAGAAAGCACTAAATATCCAAATATTATAAGCGATAGTATATGCAGCTAGGGAATCACTTCCATAGCTATTGGCATATCTGTTGGAGATTAGAAACACTAGATTTAAAACCATTGTTCTAACAAACATGTTAAAGAAAATATGGAGCATTTCTTTAAAAAATGGACTTATTTTAATATTTATTTTAAAATTAAAAGGGGTCTTTTTAATATAAAATATTACACATAAAACTACCATTAATAATTGGGAGTAAACCGATGCCCAAGCTGCTCCTTTAACCCCCATAGGAGAAACTAGATGGTCTATGCCTAAGACTAGAACAAGATCTAGAATAATATTGCTAAATCCACCAATTAAGCTAATGTACATTGCCCAAGAGGTGTTTTGAAACCCTCTGAAAACTCCAAAAAACAAAGAAATGGATAGGCTCAGTGGTAATCCATAACTTCTAATTATAAAATATTCTTTAGAGTAATTGAAGGTATTTATATTTATTTCACCATATACTAAATTTGCTAAGTAGTTATAGTTGCTAATTAGTAGAATAGATAATATTATCCCTGTAAAAAAAGTCAATAAAAGAGTTTGAGGAACTAAAGATTTAATAGCTTCTATCTTATTTGCACCAAATTGTCTACTTATAATAGCAGAAAGAGAAGTTCTCATTTGAGCAAATCCCCATACTAATGTTGCAATAAATCCTGCAGCTAAACCTACACCACCTTGAGCAATGGTTGAATCTTCCCCAATTCGACCTATAATAGCTGTATCTACCAATCCAATAAGAGGCTCAGTGATGTTGTAAAGAATTGCTGGAATAGCTAAAGAATTTATTTCCTTTTTATTCAGCATTTAAAGAAAATCGGAAAGTTTGTGAGTGGATTTTAGTCGTATTCCTTTTTCAGTAGATTGTAGTTTACAGCTCTCGTTTTCAGAGTCATGCTGTAGATAAAGTAAATAGTTATTTTTTAAGGCAAGTTCTAGAAAAAAAGACTTTTCTTGAAGAGTTTTAAGTGGTCTAGTGTCATAGCCCATTATGTAAGGAAGTGGTATATGTCCAATGCTTGGTAATAAATCAGCCATAAACGCAATTTTTTGACCATTATAGTCAATAATAGGAATCATTTGACTATCGGTATGACCATCTGCAAAAAAAACATCGATGTTTTGAAATACACCTTTAGTTAGTTGACTCTTTCTCTCAATGAATTTCAATTGTCCACTAAGTTCTATTGGTGATATATTGTTGCTCAAAAAAGATACTTTTTCTCTTGGATTAGGTTTTTTTGCCCAGTCCCAGTGATTCTTATTGCTCCAATAAGTAGCATTTTTAAAAACAGGTTCTAATATTTTTCTGTCGTTATTTTTCCACTTTACAGCTCCACCACAGTGGTCAAAGTGCAAATGAGTTAAAACTACATCTGTTACATCATCTAAAGAGTATCCAGAATTCTTTAAAGAAATTTCTAAGCTGTCTTCACCATGTAGGTGGTAATGGCTAAAAAATTTATCTGTCTGTTTATTCCCGATTCCAGTATCAATTAATATTAATTTATTTCCATCTTCAATAAGTAAGCTACGCATAGCCCATGTGCATAGATTATTTTGATCTGGCTTATTTGTTTTGGTCCATAACTTTTTTGGAACAACTCCAAACATTGCACCTCCATCTAATTTAAAGTACCCGGTATTTATAACAGAAAGTTTCATTTAATTGCTATTAATTTTCTCGTTTAAAAATATACATTCCATGGCTTGTTTCACATCGTGGACTCTTAATATTTTAGCACCCTTAGAAAGCGCATACATATTTAAAGCTGTGGTTCCGTTAATAATTTTAAACTTACTAGTTTTAAGTGTTTTATAAATAAAAGATTTTCTACTTATTCCAGCTAGTATAGGTGCTTTCAAAACTTTTAAAAATTCCATATTTTTCAATAATTTAAAATTATCTGAATTGGTTTTACCAAATCCAAAACCTGGATCTATAATTACATCATTTAATCCATAAGAATTTAACTTGTTTAATTTCTCAGAAAGAAATTGAATAACTTCTTTTGTCACATCTTCATACTTTGGATTGTCTTGCATATTTTTTGGTTCTCCTTTCATATGCATTAGTACATATGGTACGTTGTATTTTTTAATAGTTTCAATCATATCTTTATCTATATTCCATGCAGATATATCGTTTATCATTCCCGCTCCAGCATCTATTGCTAAAGCAGCAACTCTTCCTCTAAAAGTATCAATAGAAATATTTATACCTGGGAAAGTATCAGCTATTTTTTCTATATAGGGAATTGTGCGTTTTATTTCTTCATCAATTGTTACACTATTTCCGCCTGGTTTTGTGGAATATCCTCCTATGTCAATAATTGTTGCACCTTGATTTAAATCTTCTTCTACTTTTTTAAGTGCTTTATCTATAGAATTGTATTTTCCTCCATCAAAAAATGAATCTGGAGTAGTATTTAAAATACTCATCACAACAGGCCGACTTAAACTAATAAGATTTCCCTTAAAATTTATCGAATAATTATCAAGTAAATATGTATCTTTCAAGTGTAAAAAATATTTTTAAATTTATGCCTAATACTTCTGAACAGTACGATAATGTTATTGTCAAATGTACTGAGATTTTTAAAACCAAAACCATTGACTATGGAACAGCGTGGAGAATTCTTCGTTCAAGTTCTTTAACAGACCAGATTTTCATTAAAGCCAATAGGATAAGAACCATTCAAGAAACAGGTGCCTCCAAAGTAGATGAAGGAATAGAATCTGAGTTTATAGGAATTATAAATTACTGTGTTATGGCTTTAATTCAAATAGACTTACAAAGCGATAAAAGAATGGAGATTCCCTCATTAGAGGTTATAGAATTGTACAATAAAAAAATATTAATGTCTAAGAACTTAATGCAACAAAAAAACCATGACTATGGCGAGGCATGGAGAGATATGAGAGTTTCTTCTTTAACTGATTTAATCCTAATGAAGGTTTTAAGAGTTAAGCAAATTGAAGACAATGAAGGGAAAACATTAATTTCTGAAGGAATTGACGCAAATTATTATGATATGATTAATTACAGTGTTTTTGCAATGATTCACCTTAAATAGAAAAATTATGAATAATAAATCAATTGGTATCTGGTTAATAAGAATTGTAGTTTCTTTGTTGTTTTTGGTATCTGCTTATGCAAAAGTATACCACGAGCCTTCTGCCTATTTTTCAATAACAACTTTTGAAGCAAAACAACTAGTTCCATTGGGTTTTAGTTCCGAAATATCTTCCTACATATCTAGAATTTTAATTGCCTTAGAGTTTTCTATTGGAATATTAATTTTATTACCATTTTACTTAAAAAAAATTGTTGTTCCTCTAACTGTATTTATTCTTGCAGCTTTTTGTATACATTTAGCTATCCAAATTTATTTAACTGGAAATAGTGGTAATTGCGGTTGTTTCGGTACTCTTTTACCCATGACTCCTCTAGAAGCTATTTTAAAAAATATTTTTGCAATTGGGCTATTGTTCATTTTAAATAAGTTAGTTTCTAAAGACAAATCAAAGAAAATTGAAATTTTTTACGGTTTTTTAATATATCTTTTCTTTGTTGTTGGAATAATGGTTTTAATTCCTATAAAGAGTTCAGATAATATTACTATTGATTATAATAATTATCAAATTCATCAAGATTCAATTCTAGAAGGTCCAAAACAAATGGAATCTGAATTCAGTCAAACCTTGCCATATGCAGACAAAGGAAGACTTATTTTGTGTTTTTTTGCACCTGGTTGTGACCATTGCAGAGCAGCTGTTAGATCCATTGATTCGTTGTCTAAAATAGTAGAGAATTTTCCTAAAGTTGAAATCGTTTTCATGGATGAAGAAGTAGAAAAGATTCCTGAATTTTTTGAATATGCAGGAAGTGAGTATAACTACATTGTATTAGATATTTCAACATTTTATGATGTTCTAACCTGGGAAAGAGATACTCCAGGTATTTTTTATATGTGGAATGGCAATATTTTGAAAGAATTTAATGGGACTAACGAAAAGGCCTATGACCCTGAATTACTTTTTAAATCACTTGATAATAAATAGTTTAAATATTTTCAAAAAATGAGAAAAAAAATCGTTGCTGGTAATTGGAAAATGAATCTTAACAAGTCTGAGGCAGATATTTTATATAACAACTTAGAATCTAAATCATACCCAGATGATGTGGAGGTTATAATTGCACCTGCATCTATATACTTAGATAGTTTTAGCAATGCATCTAAAATCAGTATTTCCTCCCAAGATGTATCCTCTAATAATAATGGCGCTTTTACGGGAGAATTTTCTGCTGAAATGCTTTCCTCTATAAATTTACGTTTTGCAATTGTTGGTCACTCTGAAAGAAGAACTTTTCATAAAGAAACAGATTTACTAATTTTTCAAAAAGTTGAAATGCTTTTAAAGCATGGTATAACTCCAATCTTTTGCTGTGGAGAATCTCTTTCAGACAGAGAAAGTAAAAACCACTTTAATGTTGTTAAATCTCAGCTTTCACAAATTCTAATTAATCTTTCGCCGAAAGATTTTAGTAAAATTGTCATCGCTTATGAACCAGTTTGGGCTATAGGTACTGGACTTACAGCAGATTCTCAAGATGCCCAAGACATGCATTCTTTTATTCGAGGTCTTGTTTCTGAAGCATTTGGTAGTGATATATCGGAACTAATATCAATACTTTATGGCGGAAGCTGTAAACCTTCTAATGCTAAAGAATTATTTTCTATGAAAGATATCGATGGTGGATTAATTGGTGGAGCTTCTTTAGATTCAGAAAGTTTTGAAGCTATTGTAAATTCTTTTTAGTTTGGATTATATTGAAGTTCAATTCGTTTTAAATGAAAGAGTTCCGATAATAGATGTTTTTATCCAAGAAATTGCAGATTTAGGTTTTGATGCATTTCAAGAGAACTTAAATATTCTAAGTTCCTACATTCCGTCAATTAACTACAATAAGAAAAAGCTTCAAGAGTTAGTAAATAAGTATAATGCTTTTATTATTTCATTTAAAGAAATTAACCATCCGTACAAGAATTGGAACAAAAAATGGGAGAGTAGTTTTCAACCGATTCTAATTAATGAAAATTGTCAGGTAAGAGCTTCTTTTCACCAACCATCCTATAAAAAGTACGATATTATTATTAATCCAGAGATGTCTTTTGGTACTGGTCACCATGAAACTACACGTTTAATGGCTAAAGGTTTATTTAAACAGGACTTAAAAAACAAAATCATATTAGATTTTGGTTCAGGGACAGCTATTTTATCAATATTGGCAGAAAAGCTTGGGGCTAAGGAAGTTGATGCAGTTGAAATTGATAAAAATGCAAATAAAAATGCAAATAAAAATTTAGCAACTAATAATTGTAAAGTCATTAAAATAATTGATGGAGACGGGAATAGTATTCCGAATAAAAAGTATGATTACCTTCTTGCAAATATAAATAGGAATACAATTATTAAAGAACTTACAAACTTTTTAAAATTTATGAAGAAAAATTCAACGGTGTTTTTTTCTGGATTTTTCGAATCTGATATTGATTACATTAAAGATTTATCTATTAAAAGTGGATTAAAAATTTTATATTCAGATTTAGAAAACCAATGGGCATTGTTGGTCATGAAAAAAAAATAATTATGAAATTTAAATTCTATTTAGCTATTTTATTTTTTACAAGTTGTTTTTCAAAAAATTTCTCCCAGAATACATTCACACCAGAACCAGAGAAATTTCTAAAGGATGTACAATCTTTTATAGGAACTTATGATAAAACTAAAGCAAAAAATTACATTAAGTTATTTGAACCTTTATGGTTAGGCGATTTTTTTACTCCAGATCATAAAGCTCTTGTCTATTATACTTTAAACTCAATGCTGGAAAAGAAATTTAGAGTTTTTCCAGATTTTATTTCTTATTTCGATGCTATATATAATTATTCTAATTCAGGAATGAGTTCTGATAATTTTATAAAATGGAATAATACTTTAGAAAATGTTATAAAAAAGTCCACCAACAAAAAAGTCCAAGAATTTCTTAAAGTTTCTAATAATTTATTTTTGGATGGAACTATTTATATGACCTCAAGAACACAGAAATCTGCAACTAGATGGCAAGTTTCGATAAAGGATAGTTTTGACATTCAAATTATTAAAAAAAAACCAGTATTTATATTTAAAGATGTTGATTTAAGATGCTTTTCTAAAAATGATAGCTCTGTAATACGTAATACATCAGGACAATTTTTTCCACTAAGATCTATTTGGGAAGGAAAAGGAGGTAAAATAGACTGGCAAAGAGCAAAAAAAGATAAAGATACTTATTATGCAAAAGTTAATTTATACAATATTGGTCTTAAAAACTCATCTTATTATATTGACTCAGTTTTATTTTATAGCAGTTACTTTGATTATCCTATAATGGGTAAATTGACAGAGAAGATTCTTTCAGTAATATCAGATAAAAAAGTTGTTTATCCTGCTTTTGAGTCATATAGCAAAAGGCTAAACATTAAAAATATCAATAACAATAAAAACATTGAGTTTGATGGTGGTTTTACAATTCGTGGTAGTAAATTATATGGCTCTGGGAGTATCGATAATCTCTCTAAATTAATAATCAGTTACAACAATAAAGAGGTTTTGGTTGCAGAGTCCATAGAATTTATAATAAATGACAAACAGATTATTTCAGAAAAAGCAAAAATTAAATTTTTTTTAGCCTCTGATTCTATTTCTCACCCTTCATCCAATTTAGTTTTTTCTAATATTTCTAAAACTCTAACTTTATCTAGAGGAAATAATGGTGTTTCTGCTGCTCCCTTCATTAATAGCTACCATAAATTAGATATGTATGTGGAAACTTTATCATGGTTAGTTGGTGAACCTACGGTTAAACTTTCCGTACCTAAGGGATCAAAAAGTTCAAAAACTGCTCATTTTGCATCTTTGAACTTTTTTGATGCTAAAATATATGATAAGTTAAATAATGAAAGAGGAAATTTTTTAGTTTCTATTAAACGATATGTTGAATTCTGTGGCTCAAATATCTTTTCAATTAATGACTTGGCAAAACATTTAGTAATGACCGAAAGTGATTTACAATTCCTACTTTTTAATTTAACAGAGCTTGGGTTTTTAAATTATGATTATCATAGAAAACTTATAACATGTAGTGAAAAGCTTTTTAATTATATAAAAAACAGATCGGGAAAAAAAGATTACGATGTGTTGATTATAAATTCTAATTCAGAAACTAATGCAATACTTAGTTTAAATACTTTAGATTTAAATGTTTTTGGAGTAGACAGGGTTGTTCTTAGCCTGAAAAATAAGGTTTGGATTAAACCTGGCGGAAGAAGACTTACTTTTAAAAAGAACAGAGAGATTAACTTTGATGGTCTTATAACTGCTGGTAAAACACAGTATTACGGTTTTGACTTCTCTTTTATTTATGAAGATTTTAAACTTAATTTACCTAAATGTGACTCTATGTTCATTTGGGCTAATTATAAAGAATCTAATAGAAAAGGTAAGTTAATTAGGTTGCAATCTAAAATTGAATCCCTTGAAGGGCGTATTATAATTGACGACCCATCTAATAAGTCTGGTTTAGACACCTCACATCACGAATATCCTATTCTTAATTCAAATACTAAATCATATGTTTATTATGACAATCCATCTATACAAAATGGCCTTTATAACAGAGATAACTTTAAATTTATTTTAAACCCTTTTTTAATGGATAGTTTAGATAATTTTACAAATCATGGAATTGACTTAAATGGACTATTGTTAACTGGTGGTATTTTTCCAGATTTTGAAAATAATTTACAGATTATGCCAGATTATTCTCTAGGTTTTGTAAGAAAAACACCTTTAGATGGATTTAATATTTATAATCAATTAGCTAACTATGATAACGAAATTAGGCTCTCAAATGAAGGATTAAAAGGGACAGGAAATATAGAGTTTTATACTTCTTCAGCAATGTCAGATGATATAACTTTTTTTCCAGATTCAGTTGTAGCAATTGCTCATACTTATTTTAATAAAGAGCAAGAAAAAGATCCGGAAATTCCTATTATTAAGGGAAAAGGTTGTAAAGTTTCTTATATTCCAAAAGATGAATTACTTTATGCTTATTCTATAGATTCTAATTTTGTTTTTTTTGATGGTGGGCTCGCATACTTGGATGGAAAATTAAGGTTAGGCTATAATGGAATAGTAGGAAGTGGAATTATGCGTTTTGGTGCAGGTGAAGTAGAATCTTATAATTACTCTTATGAAACTGATGCGATTTTAGCTGATACTTGTGAATTTAGGTTAGTTTCTCAAAATAGCAATGTCGATGAATTGTCTTTACAAACAGAGAATTTAAATGCGAGAGTAGATTTTGAAACTAGAATGGGAGAATTTAAGTCTAACTCAGGGGAAAGTTTTGTTAAGTTTCCAGAAAACCAATATATCTGCTACATGGACCAGTTCAATTGGTATATGGATAGCGATGAATTAGAAATGGAAAATAGTAAGCAGTCCCAATCAGATATTAATATTGATACAGATTTAGATCTTCAAACTTCCAATTTTTTCTCTATTAACCCGGATCAAGACTCTTTGAATTTTGGATCTGCCAAAGCTAAATATGATACTAAGAAAAAAAGAATTATTTGCAAAGAAATTAAATTCATTAAAGTCGCTGATTCAAGAATTTCACCTGATAGTGGTAAAATTATTATTAGAAGAAAAGCTAAAATTGATCTTTTAGAGAATGCATTTATTTTGACCAATGATGTAACTAAATACTATAAAATTTACGATGCGAATGTCGAAATTAATTCTAAACACGATTATATTGCATCAGGAATTTACGATTTTGTAGATCTTAATGGATCTAAACAAAATATTTTCTTTTCTGAAGTTCGTCCCGATACTACTGATCAAACTCACGGCACGGGGTTTATTAAGAAAAGTAAAGATTTTAAATTAAGCCCTAATTATAGTTTTTATGGAGATGTTAATTTAGTTTCTACAAATCCTGATCTAGAATTTTCTGGATTTACTAAAATTATCCATTCTTGTAAAAATATTTCTCAAGAATGGATTGGTTTCATCGCAAATATTGATCCATTAGATATTTTAATACCAATTGAGCTTGATTCAAGCACTAAAAACTCCAATTTCAATAATGTTTTTTCTGGAATTGTATTTAATAATACAGATTCTCTATCTCTTTATTCATCGTTTTTGTCTTCAAAAACTAATGACAATCATATAGGCCTTATTAATGCAGATGGTTTTTTAAAATATGATTCTAAAAGAAAGGAATATCAATTGTCTAATTCTGAAAAATTAATTGAATATACCCTGCCTGGGAATTACGCTTCACTAAATATTGAAAATTGTAGACTTAAATCTGATGGTGTTTTTGATTTTGCTGTAGACTTAGATCAGATTTCTTTAACTCCTGCCGGAGAAATTAAATTCAATCCCAAAAAATGGTCTACAGATTTTAAGACCTCTACCAAGATAGATTTTCATTTCAGTGAAGCTGCTTTAGATCAGTTGGCGAAGTCGATAATAGAATTTCCACAATTAAGATCATTAGATTACCAGAATTCTTATTTTGAAAAAGCATTAAGTGAATTTGCTTCAAAAGATGAATCCAACGAAATGATTTCATCATTAAACATAAATGGTAAAATAAAGAAATTTCCTGAAAAATTAGAAGTCCCTTTCTTTTTAGGAGATATTAGGTATAGGTGGAATTCTAGTAGAAAGGCTTATGTATCTTATGGAGATATTGGAATTGCTAATATCAATAAGAAACAAGTAATGAAATATGTTAAAGGAAAAATAGTAATCTCTAAAAAGCTATCAGGAAATGAAATCACTGTTTATTTACAGTTAGATAAAGATAACTTCTATTATTTTAATTATAAAAAAGGTTTATTAAAAACATTCAGTTCCAGTGAAGAATTTAATAAGACTATTTCTGATACTAAAAAAGATGAAACTAAAAGCAAGAAAAAAGGTAAACAAGATTATCAATATGTCATGGGTGCAGCAAAGGATGTTGCACCATTTGTTGCTACTTTTATGAAATAGTATGCAAAATATATTTGAAATAAATAACTTATTTGCTGTTTTATTATCCTATTTTATTGGTTCTATTCCATCTGCTATTTGGATAAGTAAATGGTTTTTTGGAATTGATGTAAGAGACTATGGGAGTAATAATGCAGGAGCAACTAATACTTTCAGAGTAATTGGAAAAACTGCTGGATTTATGGTTCTATTTATTGATATTTTAAAGGGATGGGTTTCTGTTATAATTCTTACTTCTTTTTTACTGTGTAGTCCTGAAAGCACAGAATTCATCAATATGCAAATTGTTGTTGGTATCACTGCAGTTTTGGGCCATGTGTTTCCAATTTATGAAAAGTTTCAAGGTGGTAAAGGAGTAGCTACATTAATGGGAATTATCTTAGGCATTAACTTTTCTGCTGCAATTGGGTGTGTAATTATATTTTTATTGATTTTTATTTTCACCAATTACGTTTCTTTAGGTGCTATAATTGCTGCAATTTCCTTCCCAATTATTACAATTTTAATTATTAGAGTTGAATCAATTTCTCTAATTTATTTTTCTATTTTCATTTCTATATTGGTTCTTTTTACTCATAAACCTAATATTTACAGGCTATTGAGTAAAAATGAAAACAAAATGAATATCAAACTAAAAAAAAAACCTGTTAAATGAATATTTTTAAAACATATGGGTTTTTATTTTTTATTTTCTTCACTTTGAATATAGCCGGACAAGAAATCTTTAAAAACGAAGGCGAGAGAATCAAATATGCGAATAAATTATTTGAAGAACAGAAATTTATTGAGGCTGAACCACATATGTCTAACTTTTTGAGTAATAAAAACAACTCAGAATATAATTTTAAATATGGAGTATGTGTTTTATTTAAATATGCGGATAAGTCAAAATCTATATTTTATTTAAAAAAAGCCATAAAAGACCCTGAAGTTGACCCTAGAGCTTATTTTTATTTGGGAAGAGTATACCATTATAATTATCTATTTCAGGACGCTTTGAACATGTATAAAAAATATAAATCTATTGGCAATTCTAAACAAGCAAAATTTCTTAAACTAGAAATGTATATAAAGATGTCTCAAAATGGTCAATCATTAATGAAAAACCTTTCTGATATAATTGTAATAGATAAAAAATCTACGTCTATTAATAAGTTTAATTATAGTTATGATTTAAAAGAGATTGGAGGGAAAATTTTAGTCACTGAAGAGTTTCAAACCAAAATAGATAAAAAAAAGAATCATAAATCAATCATTTATTTTCCACCTCTAAATCAAGATATTTTATTCTATTCAAGTTATGGAGCGGATGAAGATAATGGTTTAGATATTTATTTTAAAAAGCGACTTTCTAGTGGTGGTTGGTCATCTCCGATAATTCTGCCAGAAAATATAAATTCTCCTTACGATGAGGATTTTCCTTTTTTGAATTCGGAAGGAACTACTTTTTATTTTTCCTCCATGGGACATAATTCTATGGGTGGCTATGACATATTTAGATGTAATTACGATGCAACAACTAATAATTTTGGTCCAATTTCTAATCTTGATTATAAAATAAATAGTACAGATGATGATATTCTATATTTAGTAGATAAAGACAATAAAAACGCTATTTTTTCTTCAAAAAGATCTTCCAAAGGAGGAATGATTGATGTATATAATGTAAAGGTTCAGGTTTTACCAATTCAAAATATAATAATTTCAGGAAGTTTTAAAAATTCTATTGTAGCAAAAGACTTTAATGCAACTATTAAAGTTCAAGATGTGAGAACAAACAAATTAATAGGTTCTTACAATGTAGATAATGAGTCAAATTACAATATTCTATTGCCAAATTCTGGAAAATATAAGTTTATAGTTGACACACCTGAGAGCGAGAAAATACATGCTGGTTTAGTAGAAGTACCTCCGCAAACTGAATTAAAAGCATTAAAACAAGAAATAGAGTTGGTTAAAATTAGTGGGGAAGAGAAATTAATTATTAAAGACTATTTTGATCAATCCCCAGATAATGAGGCAGTTATCATAGCAAATGTTTTAAAGGAAATGTCTAATCCTGAAATAAATATTGATATGTATCCAGATAGTGTTATAGATAAAATTGTTCTTAATAAAGATGAAACATTGAGTTCTAATGAAGAAATTGTTCAACAAACTATTAAAAATGAAGTGTTAGAAGTTGATGAAGTATTAAATCTAAATGAAAAATCAACTGTTGAAAAAAATCAAGAACAATCTATAGAACTGGAACAAAAAGCTAATGATTTATTAAAAATAATTGAAGAAGAAAAATTGGTAAAGCAAACATTTCAAACTCAATTAAAAGAAGAGAAATTAATTCTGAATTCTACTCAGAATAAAGTTGAATCTTTTGATCAAAATTTAAAAATTAATGAATTGGAATCAAAAATCAAAAAATTGGAATCTGATATTAAAATTAAGTCATTTCAGTATTATGAATTGATTTCTGAAAAGAAAGAATTAGAAATTCAAAATGATTTTGTAACAACAAATAACATAGATAAGAATAATCCTCGATTAGATTCTGTATTTGTAATTAATAACAATAAAAGTGACAACAATTCAAAAAATAGTCAGGAATTATATAATTTAAAGGACAAAACTTTAGATGACATTAAAAAGCAAAAAATTAATGAAAATGAAACATCAATCTCTGGAATAACTTCTTCAAATAATTCAATTAGTAATTCTCTTATTGAAGAAAGAAAAAATATTGAATTTGTAGAGAACTTACCAATTGATATTCCGATTGCCAAGGATTTACCCAAAATAACAAGTCAAACTGTAAATGGAGTAACTTATAATTCTACAGATGAGCCTGTAAATTACCAAGTCATTGCTAAAGTTGACGATGACGTGGTATTTGTTCAAAATAATTATGAAAACAAAACAAATAATAAAATAATAGAAATAAATAAAAAAAGTATTGATTATATCAATTTAATGTCCTTTGAAATAGATGAATTAGAGCTACAGAAGCTAGATATAAATAGTGATAAGGAAAAGGCTAAAATTGATAAGGAAATAAGTAAAATAAATAAAAAGAAAGCTAAAACACAGCTAAAAATTGCAGATGATATAGCATTTGTTAATGATGATGAAATAAAATATTTAAATAGAGAAATATCGTCTTATCTAAAGGAGTTTAAAGAATCAGACTTAAAAGAAAATTTTAAATTCAAACAAGCACAAGAATATGAAGTTGCTGCAAAAAAACTTAAAAATAGGTCCATTGAACTAAGAGATGAAGCGGATTTAGAAAAAAATAAAGTTAAGAAGGGTAGATTAATTGAAGAAGCTATTGAGTTTGAAAATACTGCTATCAATCAACTAGTAAAATCTAAAAAATTGTATTCTGATGCTATTCAAGAAGATTTTTCAGACGATAAATTGACTGTTGCAAAAACATTAAACCCAACCAGATTGAAACAGTCTGAAAGGTTGCAAAATCTTTCAGATATTGCTCTTGAAGAGTCTGAGGTTTACTCATCAAAAGCTGCTGAATTATCTGCCAATGGAGATGTTCTAGGAGCTAATAAATATGAAAATTTATCGATTCTTCAAAAGAATAAGTCTACTGACTATTTAGAAAAATCTTTAGACATCAAAGAAATTGAAATGGACATAGTAAAGGATATTGAAATATCTAAATCTTTAGTTGAAGAAGAAGTTATAAATATAGCTTCTAGTAATGAATTCAAATCTTATTATGATGATCAAATAGCTGTTAAGAAATTGGAGAAGGAGAATCAGAAATTAAAATTTAAAAAAGAAGGTTATTTAAAAATGTATGACCAAATGCTTGCTAAAGCAGATGCTTTGGAGCAAGAGTCTAAAGTAGAGGCCGATGTTTCAGTAAAGAAGGAGTTGATAAGTGCTTCTGTGAATTTAAAAATTGAAGCTAAAAAAAATAAGAAACTTTCAGAGGCAATAATTTTTAGTATGGATTCTTTAAAGAGAGAAATTAAAAGTAAGCAAATGAGTCAAGCACTAGTTATAAAAATGTTGGATCCTGCCAAAAAAAATCAAATTAAAGCATTGGCAATTTCAGGTAAAGCAGACAGTGTTCTTGCGTTATTATCAAATATGCCTGTCGATACAATTGTATCAATAGATTCTACTAGTTTAAATTTATCAGATTCATTAGATTTTGTAGCAATTGATTCTTCAAAAATAGAGATAATTGAAGATAAAGTAGTGCAGGATTTTAAATTACCAGAATTTGAACCTGAATTAGTTTCTGATGATTCAGAAGATATTTTTTCCAAAGATTTTGTTCCTCCAATATTAATTAAAAAAGATTATTTTAGATTAACAGATAAAAAAGTTTATTCTAAAGAAAATCCTATCCCCTTAAATCCCAGGATTCCTAAATCCTTATTTTTTAAAGTTCAAGTGGGTGCTTTTAGAAATCCAATTCCCCAAGATTTATTTCAAGGATTTGCACCTGTAAGTGCTGAAAAACTTGGAGATATTACTAGGTATAGAGTAGGTTATTTCATAACTTTTCAGGATGCTAATCAAGCTAAAAATCAAGTAAGGGGATTGAGTGACCTTTATAGTGATGCTTTTGTGGTCGCTCTTAATAATGGTAAAAAAATAAAATTAAGTGAAGCAAGAAGTATTTTAACCAATCAGCCAGTTGCCAATATTCAACTTCCAACCCTATCTACTATTAAAAGTTTATCAGCTTTAAGATCTAAAATTGCAGAAGACTCAACATTAGCATCTGTAAAAACTATTGATCAAACAAATGGTATCTTTTATTCTGTTCAGTTTGGGGCTTTTTCAAAACTTTTATTAAAAGAAAACGCACCTAATGTTTCTCCCATTTTACTTAGTGTAGTTAATAATTTATATAAGTATTCCATTGGAGAGTTTAATAACAGAGAATTGGCTGAAAGGAAAAAAGCTGAGCTACTTGATAATGGAACTATAACAGATGCATTTATAATTGCTTATAATAATGGAAGGAGTATTAGTGTTCAACAAGCTAGTTCTTTAAATCCAGATAGAGTAGTTGAAAATAATAACCCTGTAATTTATTATATAGATTTTGGAACTTATCGTAGCGATATTCCTCCAGTCCTAGATGGAACTAACTTGAAATTGAGAGATTTTAATATTAAATCTAGGTCTAGATTTGGAGGAAATCAATTTTTTAGTAAAAAATACAATTCTCTAACTGATGCACAAATTGCTCTTAAGTCAATTAGTTCTGGTGAAGTTTCAAATTCTAAAATAATTAAATCTACTCGCAACGATTTTAATTTTAATTATGAATATAAGATTGAAATTGGAGTGTTTAATGACCTTACAGACGAACTTCGAACTAAGTTTGACAAATTGAAGACTTTAGATATAAGAGGAATTAAAACCAATGGAGTAACAACTTATTATTCTAGGAGTAGAGACAATGAAGAGTCTGTGACTACGGATTTAAATGCATGTAGGTCTCAAAATTTAGAAAACTCTAAAATTGTAGTTTTTAAAGACGGTGTTTTAACCAAAATTGAAGAAACTTTAAACAGTTTCAAATAATTTGTGCTATTCATTAATTTTGTAAATATGAGTAGAAGAAATCAGTACCAAGAGGATATAGAAATTTTAGAGTTATTAAACTCTCAAAAATCTATTTTGCTTTTTAATGATGAGGTTAATACTTTTGACCACGTAATCGACTCCTTATGTAAATACTGTGACCATGATATTGTTCAAGCAGAACAATGTGCTTGGATTGTACATAACAATGGTAAATGTTTAGTTAAAAAAGGTTCTTATGAACAATTAAAGCCTATTTGCAACGCTCTTAATGAAAGTGGGCTCAACGCACAAATTCAATAGTAACTTTTTTAACTTTACAGCCTATCAGGTCTGTTACAACATAGTAACGGGAGTCACCTATTATTGATATATTTCTAATAATTAAGATTCTTTTTCTAACAATTCTGCATAAACTTTTGCAAAATTTTGTTTCACCTTTTTTGCTTCTCTAACTGAGGGATTGCTTGCTGTTATAGTCATTAATAATTGAGCTGGACTAACTTTTAGTATTGCAGCAATAGAGAACCATCGAAATCCAACTCCAATATTTGTATCTATACTACGTGCTTGATGCCAAAAAAATGGCGGATTGTATAAAACATCTCCAACAGTTTGGCCTAAATAGATTGACTTGAGTTTAGAGTTCATTGATGTAAATATCTACATAAATAGAATAAGTAATTAGTTTATACTTTTGTTTTTATGTGTGGCAGATTCAACTTTTCAAATCATAGTAAAGTAAAAGGAATTAAAGAGGCTGGAGTTACTCGAAGTTTTAATATAGCTCCTTCCTCAGCAATAGCAGTTCTAAACGAGGATATGAAATGTTTAAAGCTCAATTGGGGATTTACACCTACTTGGATGAAGCAAGGACAGATAATAAATGCTAAGAGAGAAACAGTGAGAACCAAGTCAACCTTCAAAGGATTTAGAAAGTGTTATGTCCCTATTAATGGATGGTATGAATGGCTTAAGACTGATGAGGGCAAGAAACCTTACTATTTTCATAGTGAACAGGATACATTGTATGTGAAGTCTATTATGAGAGAAAACGTAGTTATTTTATTGACCACAGAAGCAATTGATGGCATATCACATATTCATAGTAGAATGCCACTATTAAGTAATGAGCCAGTCTTTAGAAACTGGAACCTCAATCAGGTTAATATTGAAATCAATACATATGAAGTAAGTAGGGAAGTGAGTTACGTAGGGAATAATAGTCCAGAGCTTATAAAACCAATTTCTTAAATTTAATTAATGGCAAAAATTAAAATCAAAACCAAATATTTATGGGGAATAGTAATGATTCTAGTTCCTCTAATTGGAGCCTATTTCAATATATTTGCCTTGTTTTTATTTCTTCCGCTTGGACTATTTTTAAAAAAGCCGAAATAACGATTTCTATTACTTACCTCCCTTTACTTTCTTAACTAAGTCAACTTTTTCTTACCTTAATGGTTTAAAACTTACAAAATGAAAAAACTTATAATTTTTATGTTCTCAATAGTGTTATTTGGAAGTTGTCTAAATGATAAAAACGAAGTCTTTAGAGGAAATATTGGCGATACTTACCAAGGAGGAATTGTTTTTTATTTAGATAGTAATGGTGGTGGCTTGATTGCTGCTCCAACTGACCAATCTAATGGTGCAGAATGGGGTCGTTATGGAACTGTTATAAAAGGTGCAGATGGTACAGCAATTGGAACAGGAAATCAAAATACAATAGATATTGAAGCAGGAGATACTATATCTGGCACAGCTGCAGATATTTGTGCAAACTTAACACTTGGTGGATATAGTGATTGGTTCTTACCTTCAAAAGATGAATTAAATGAAATGTATTTAAATAATAAAATAATTGGCGGTTTTTCAGATTACAATTACTGGAGCTCATCCGAGTACGTTAGCGAGGATGACGACCCTATGGCGTGGTTTCAAACTTTCGGTTATATGTTTAAAAATCGTAGTCAGGGCAAAAACGGGAAGGATGCTAAAGCCTATGTACGTGCTATTCGAGCTTTCTAATCCCCCTTTGCTTTCTTAACTAAGTCAACTTTTTCTTACTTTAATGGTTTAAAACTTATGAAATGAAGAAACTTCTTACAATATTTTTTTTACTACAATTCATACTTGGATATACTCAATGTATTGAAGGCGATTGTGAAAATGGAACAGGAACTTATAAATATGAAAATGGAAGTGTTTCCAAGAACTTTTTAGAGAGGTTTGATTTAAGTTTTCTATCAAGAGCTAAATTCAAGACTTCAAGATCTGTTCTTGTATTATTTTCGTCAGTAACTATTCTTTTAAAAATGGTATTACCTGTCTGGACGTACTTATAAACTTCAGAAGCTAATAATTTGCCCATTTGATACCTTTCTTCAACAGGGTAGGTGTTTGGCATTAATTTAATACCATTTCTATCTCCATTGTAGAGTCTATATCTTTTCTTATTTATATAAAATGTTACGGATACTTTTGAATCTTTATCAAAAGAAATTTTAGGATATACTAGTTTCATTCTGCCAGTGTTTTTACAGTTGGTTAATAATTAGGCAGTTTTGAGCACTCTTTTCGAGTCTTTTTAGAATGTTTATTTAGTCTGGTCGATTCATCTTAATTCTGACCATTTATATGATGAAAATTAAATTTGAACACTTGAAAAATAACTATACATTTGTAAAATATTGGCCTCGTAGTTCAACTGAATAGAATACCTGATTACGGCTCAGGCGGTTACAGGTTTGAATCCTGTCGAGGTCACAAGTGCTCAATATAAATATTGAGCATTTTTTTTGTTTCAAACTTCCAACAACTAAGTCATTACGTATAATAAGTTTAAGTATTTAAAAATACCCTTATTTGGTGTTTTAAAGTGGTTTTAAGCCAATTTACTTTTAAAATGGCATATACCTTGAGAATCTTTGATTTAAATAAAATTTAATCATTCAATTTTTATAAAAATCAAGGTTTATAACCCAATCAGGGTCCAAGACCTTTCTATTTAGCTTCAGCTAATGTTATTGGTATTTTACTCTTAGATAAGTATCTACAGCTCTCTTTGTGGTATTTTTTCCAGTCGTTGTTCTAATTATCTTGCCATTTAAGGAAAATTTTGGCTAACCTCCCTTTGCTTTCTCAACTAAGCCAACTTTTTATTACTTTAATGGCTTAAAACTTATAAAATGAAGAAATTATTTCTTTTATTGATGTTTCCAGTATTGTACTTTGGACAAGGAGGACATTATGGGGGAAATAATCAAGATGTTGCACAAATCTGTAAAATTCTTCAAAAAAATAACTTTAGTTCAAACACTGCTGCTGAAGAGGCATTAAATAGGATACTTTCTGTAATTGGAGTAGCTAAAAATTTTGCTCTTTATCAGTGCAGTGATATTGAAAATTGCGCAGCAGTTACATATAATGGAGATAGATATATTCTCTATGATAGTAAGTTTATGGATGTTATTAAAAACACTACAAACTCTTGGTCTAATTTATCTATTCTTGCTCACGAGATAGGACATCACGTAAATGGACATACAATTGATATGAAAGTTTATTCTTTAGGATCAAGAGATGCTCCTACGTTGTCTACATCTAGGATACAGGAGTTGGAAGCAGACGAATTTTCAGGTTTTGTTCTTTGTAAATTAGGCGCTTCTTTGAAACAGGCACAAGTAGCGATAAATTCCATCAGTAGTGATGGAGATGATACATATAGTACTCATCCTAATAAAGAAAAAAGATTAAAAGCAATTGAAAAAGGGTTTAATAATGCTAAAAATCAACTACCAATACCAATAAATATTATGCTCAAAAAATACGATTTTAGTGCAGAATATTATTATATGAATGCTTTAAATGCTAATAAGGACTCGATTAATTTTAAAATTAAAAACTATACTATTTCCATAGATTTAAATTACGAATTAAAATCAAAAGCATATTTTGAAAGAGCTTTACTATATAAGCGTTTAGGTGATCTTATTTCTGCAATTAGTGATATGAATGAAGTAATTTATTTAGATTCTAAGAACGAGGACGCATATTTATTAAGAGCTGAATTATTTATGAATATTGGTGAGTACTCCAAAGCAATTAAAGATTTTAATAACGTTGTTGATGAACTTAGTATTAAAGATGAGAATGTTTATATTTTAAGAGGGAGATTATATGAAAAAATTAGAGATTATACTAAAGCAATTAATGATTATACCTCAGCCATTAAACTAAATCAAAATAATTCTGAAGTATTCATATTAAGAGGAAAAGCAAAAGAAAAGGCAGATTTTGTGTTTTGTTATGATTTTAAAAATGCTTGCCAATTAAATAATAAAGAAGGATGTGAGCTATTTAATAAGAAATGCAATTAAAATTGCATAAAAATGGATTTAGCATCTTTAAATTGAGACATATGTTTGTCATTTAATATATTATAGTCGTCAATTAATTTTTCGTATTTTTCAAAGTCTTTTTCGTATTTTTCAAAGTCTTTTTCGTATTCAGCAAATTCTTTATTGTACTTATCAACGTTTTTATTGTACTTATCAACATCTTTTTGAGCAATGTTCTGATCAGGCACAACAGGCGCATCAGGCGCTTTTAATGAGATAGTTTCAATAAAAGTGTTTTTTTTATCCTTAATAAACTCTCTACAATCTCTTAAAAATTCATTCGTTAAATTAAATAAATTTTTACCAGATTCAATTAGGTTAATTTCATTTAGTTTTTCTTCAGACTTATTAATAAGTTCAGTTAAATTATTAATATTTCTCTTTAACCCGTCTAAATCTTCACTTTTGTAAGAATCAAATATTTTATCTAATCCTATTTTAACAGGCAATTTTAATAAGTATAAGTTATTGAAATATGAAGATCTTTCATTGAAATTTCTTACAAATTCAGCATTTTCACTCGGTTTGGTACTTAAGTTATATTGTGTATATAATTCAATTTGTTTTGCTTTAAATTTAGTACTTAGGTTAGCTGCATATTCATTTAACTTAATCGTTACTCTGAGCTGGTTGTAGATATCTTCATTATTAGAAAATTTATCATTAAGATTTAAAATACTTTCATATTCTTCCTTTGAAATTAATAAGTTTTGATCCATTATTTTGTGTGCACTAATTAAATCAGAAAGAAAATCCTTATCCCAGTTAACTTTTTTAATTTTTTCTAAATTTGTTAATGTTAATTTATGATCTTCTAATAAGTTTGAAATTAGTCCTAATTTATTTACATCACTTAAGTCATTTTTCTTAACAAAATTCAAATAATCTTCCATAAAACTATTATGTAGTAGTGTTATGGGATTCATATATTTTAAAACCTCATCCTGAGTTTGAGACATTATGGTGATTGGAATGAAAAATAAAAGGAATAATTGATTGAGAAGATTCATTTTCAATAATTTTTTTTAATAATTTCGTTTAACAAACAAATTAACAATGTTGCTAATGTTAACTTCTTTGTATGCCATCAAATATAACATTTTTATGATAAAAGTGTTAAAAAGTCTATTTACAATTTAGAGGTCTTAAAATATTGAATTCATAGAGATTTAGAAAATGGTGATGTGCCAGAGTTTGGCAGATAATTATATGTTAGCCGTAACTCATACAAGGTTAAGTCTAGAAAATAAATATAAAATAAGATTAAGAGAATTAAAAGTCACAACAATTAAAAAGGTCTATTATTTTTAGTTTTAATAATTATAATTCCATTTTTTATTATTCAATTATTATTTGTAATTAAATAGAACATATAGAATGGAAATAAGCAATTGTTTTAAAAGCCTATTTAAAATAAATTATTTAACATTGTTTATTCGCTTATTTATATGATTTAATGCTTTATTTTACTTTTAAATATTAAATTGAATTAAAATTTTTTGTAACAAGCTTTTTATTTGCGAAATTTATAAACAATTGAATTATAAAATTAACATATATTTTTTGTTTCTTTTTATTAGTTCTTTTAAATTAGGAATTAGTCAATGTGCACAGTTAATATTAGATGCTGGTAACAATCAAACCATTTGCTCTGGTCAAAGTGTACAAATTGGTGGTAATCCAACTATTTCAAATAATTTATTAAATTCTTCTTACTCCTTTTATTGGCTGCCGAATAATAATATTTCAAGTAATTTTGCTTCCACACCAACAGTTTATCCAACTACTACAACTAAATATTATTTATATGTGCAACAAACTGATAGTTTCGGAGCCGTTTGTAACGCAGTAGATTCGGTTACTATAAATGTTAATCCATTACCTAATGTAACACTTAATAATTTTTCTAGTCTTTGTATAGATGCTGGTTCTGTTGCTTTTTCTGGGGGGAGTCCAACTGGAGGAACCTACTCTGTTAATGGAGTTGTGGGCAACTCTTTTAACCCATCTACAGCTGGAGTTGGAAGCCATTCAATAACTTATTCCTATACAAATTTAAGTGGTTGTAGTGCTAGTGATACTAAAAATATTGTAGTAAATCCTTTACCATCTGCTACTCTTATTCCCAACTCGAGTTCTAGTATCTTTTGCCCATCTCCTTGTGACTCTTCAACTTCTTGGAGGAAATGTGGTTTTCAACCCGGTGATATTTTCAATATGTCTTTAATGTTTACAGCTAGTAATTCAAGTGCAACTACTTACGAAATAGATTGGGACAATAATCAGCCAAATAACTCTAATTTAAATTCAAATACTTATTATAATTCTAATTATACAATTCCGGGTTATTATAATATAGAATTATTTATGATTGATACTCTTTCAGGTTGCTCAAGTACTTTTACAAAAAATTTATTTTGGGGAACTAACCCGGGTGGAGGAATTAACGGTCCAGGTACTACGACTTTACAATGTGCACCACAGACTTATGGTTTTCCAGCGGAATTCATAGATAATAATGGATTCCCTAACGCAACAGGTACTAAGTATACAATTAGCTATAACGATGGTTCCCCAGATAGTATTTTTTATCACCCTTTTCCAGCATCAAGTTTATTACGTGATACGATTTTTAGAACATGGAATATTTCTTCATGTGGATTTACTGATTTTATAGGAACTCAAAATTCATTTGATATTAAAATGGTGTCTTCAAATGAATGTAGTGATTTGCCAACTGCAGTTGGTTCAATTGTTTTGTCTTCTAAGCCTGATGCTCAAGTTTCTTATTCTAGAGATTCTATAGGTTGTGCAAACTATACTGTATTTAATTTTGCTGATTCATCTAATAATGGTTTTGTAACTTCATATCAAAATAGCTCTTACAAATGTGATTCTGTAAATGCAACCAATTGGGTAATTGAGCCATCTACAGGTTATACTTTAAATTACGGCTTTCTGGGTTCTAATCCTCCAGTATATGGATTTCCTTCTACATATGGATCAGACTCTATAAGTTTGATTTTTAATGATCCTGGCAACTATTCAGTAACTTTCTTTAGTGCTAATCAGTGTGGGCAATCATCTACTGTAGATAGTATTGAACACTATGTCTGTATAGACTCCATTGCTCACTCCAAATTTGTTGTAGATAAGAGTAAAGGTTGTTTCCCACTAAATGTCCAAGCAATTAATACTTCTAAATCTTTAAATTCTTGTAAGCCAGTATTTTTATGGGAAGTAACTTTTTTAAACTCCGTTTGCAACTCTACTGGTTCTTGGTCTTTCGATGGGCTTTCTAATTCTAGTTCTATAGATGCTGGTTTTATTTTTAATGATCCAGGCTTCTATCAAATTAGTCTTAAAGCTATAAATGACTGTGATACTGCCACATTCTTAGATACTATTAAAGTTCAAAACGCACCTAATGCTACTATTAATTCTATAGTTGATTATTGTGATTCAGTAGTTCTTTCTCCCTCTGCTATTTTTGACTCTTGTGAAAGTATTATCAATAGTTATGATTGGACTTTTTATACAGCATCACCTTCTTCAAGTGCTTTGTCATCTCCCAGTAATATTAATTTTAATCAATTAGGAACTAATTCTGTTGTAATAGAAGTTACCAATCTGTGTGGATCAAATAAAGATTCTGTATCTTTTGATATTCATCCATCTCCTATAATTACATTGATTGAAGAAGATTCCATATGTATTGGAAACTCAGTTCAGCTTTTGCCTTCAGTTAGTAGTGGAACTCCCAATTTCAATTATTCTTGGACTGTCTCAGATTCTAGTTTGTCCTCTTACAATATTCTTTCACCTGTTGCTTCCCCAATTTCTACTGCCAATTATAATTTAACAGTTACTGATATTTATTCTTGTCAAGATTCTGAAAGTATAACTGTTGAAGTATTAGACCTGCCTGTTGTTGACGCTGGTCCAGATCAAAACAAGTGTTTTCTTGACACTGCATTATTTAATGCTTCAATTTCTGGAGCTATTCCACCTTATAGTTTTTTGTGGTCTCCTGCTGGTTTTTTAATTGATAATAATCTACTGAACCCTAGATATATAAGTGTTTTAAATAAAACCTTTTATTTAAATGTAGTTGATGACTTTGGTTGCACTAATTCAGATACTATTTCTATAGATACTATTACTTTACCTGTAATTTCAGTCCCAAATGATACAATACTTTGTAATCTCCCAATAGGTGTAAATTTTTCTGGTTTTCCAAGTGGTGGGTATTGGAGAGGTAATGGTGTAAATTCTTCTGGACTTTTCACACCATATGCAACTGGTTTTTTTGATATTATTTACAACTATACAGACCTTTCAACAGGTTGTGATAATGAAGATACTCTTCAAATTGAAGTAGTTTCTCCCAATTTAGCAGATGCTGGATCTGATATATCAGTTTGTGAGGACACCAATACTATTCAATTAATTGGCAATCCTATAAGTTCTACAGGTTTTTGGTTTGGAAATGGTATAGATAGCGCTGGAAACTACATTGTGTCTAGTACTGGTAATTTTACATTTACTTATTCTCACGGTGAAGGTAATTGTTTAACAACGGATGATGTTGATTTAACGGTACATGATTTACCGTTAGTAGATGCTGGTTTGGATGTATCATTTTGTATAGATGCTGGGGTACAGACGTTGTTAGGGAGTCCGTTGGGAGGTGTATGGAGTGGAAGTGGAGTAAATAGTGGAGGAGATTTTGATCCTTCGTCAGTGAGTCCAGGGACCTATACGTTGACGTATACCTATACGGATGTCAATGGGTGTGTAAATAGTGATACTAGGGATATAACGGTGAATG
>Ga0315315_10000048_pt1 | contig 90735 bp, 108 predicted proteins | sample M140m3416metaG_FD_203699 | JGI IMG/M metagenome (GOLD analysis project Ga0315315, IMG submission 203699) | Ammonia-oxidizing marine archaeal communities from Monterey Bay, California, United States - M1 40m 3416 | ecosystem: Environmental > Aquatic > Marine > Intertidal zone | place: USA...
CGCTGAGGGTTCACATGCCTCGGTTATGTTGGACCGCGGTGGATCCGATTACCCCGGACAGGCTCCACTTCGGATATTCTGGACCGAGCCACTAGCTTGGGGCAAAACTCTTCAGGGCTTAGGCGCCGCGGTATACTTCTTAACCACAGCCTATTTGGATGAGATCCGTAAGCCCGGTGATATTATAAAGATCGGTAAAGCCTCGGGTAATAAAGCTCTACATGCACGTATGTTACAGTATTCCAATGGATGGTTTAGACGTGGCGCACCTCTCACCGCGGATGGGGTGGCTGAGGGTAAGGTGTGTTCTACTAATAAGATAGTTATGGATAACGTCTTGAATACCGGTCAACGTCACTTCCACTTATATGCTATGTTTATTCCTAAGCGTTCCGTCCAATTCAACGGCTTCTGGTTCGATTCCGTTAGTTCCGTGTCGGCTGAGGTTGTTGAGCGGTCTTTAGTATCACAATATGAAGCCGAGTTCGGTAATAAACCCATATGCAATGTTAGTTGATATTTAATAATATGGATAGTCTCATTATATACATTATAGGATCCGTCTTATTAGGATATGCTATTGGAAATTTCTCGAACCGCTGGCGCGTCCATCGCGCAGAAAAAATCTCGCGATCCGCTCGCGCATCTGAAAGGGCCGCGGTGGAGTGGCGTAGGAGATATGAGAGGGGTGAATATGCCGAGGAAGTGTTGGTGATTGATCCTACCGACCCCAGTGTGGCACAGCACTTCTTTAAAATGGATAAGACCGGGGATGACCCCGAGGAAGACTGGTTGGCGGAGAACTGGGGAGAGCGCGGTGAAGCCTAACATAACCTACAACAAGCATGACAATGAAGTTATGGTTAGGACGGATGAGAATTTTATTTATGTTATCTGTAAAGAAGAGAAGCAGACCGATAAAGTTGTGGAGAAATTAACTACTCCTCAGTGTAAGTTGGTCAGTTATGAAGAGTGGGATGAGGGTGAGGATAAGCGTTGGATACTGAGTTTCTTCGTAACACCGGATGAATATGAGATAACACCAGAATTAAACTAAGGAGTATGGCTATGATTTATATAATAGGCGGAATTGCATTAATAAGTTTTATCAGTGCTTTCTATCTCATATTAAGCATGGACTAATGTTATCTAGAGAATTTTTAATAGATAGAGGTTATTGTTGTGGGCATGGTTGTTTGATGTGTCCATACGAGCCCAAACACATACAGGGAAATAAAGAAATGAAATTTCTAGACATGAACAAACAGAACGGCCTAGCTTGGAAGGACGAAGGCTGGAGAGTTATAGTAATACATACACCCAAGTGTGCCAGCACAACAATCAGATCACATATTCTGCGTGGAGGACCAACCAATCTAAACAACAATGTTATTCCAAACAGGGGTGAGTTTCGTCTCTTGACAATAATGAGAAATCCCATCACAAGATTTTTTAGCGGAGCAGCCACAGCACTTAACAGCCCTATACTGGACAACCATTTTAGAGATAAGAATTATGAAGAGGGCACGTGGAAAGATCGGTTACTATATACATTGGAAGACGTAAAGAAAGAAAAGTATTTTAATATACACATAGTACCTCAGGTCTGGTTTCACAAAGGCTTGGACGGTGTTCCGTTTGGAATAGATGAGTATTTAAAATTTGAAGATATAGACAATGAGATCATAACAAAAATATCTGACGAGGCTAGTCCTGTCAATATTAATGCTAATCCGAATTGGAGAAGAGAAATTATTAGCCTTCGCAATGACCCAGATATACTTGAAGGAATTAGATCTGCATATGAAGAAGACTTTAATTGTTATTTAGAAAACATAGGAGATCTAAACATATGAAACCCAGCAACTGGATAGAGGGGATGTCGATGGAACTAAAACAAAAAAGAAAAGATCACATAATTAGGTTATTTGTTTATCTGATACTTATACCTGTAGGCTGTTTTACTAGCTGGTATGCGGTATGGAAGCTAGCAAGATGGTTATTGTGGGGAATATAAATGAACAAATGGGACAAAGTAGAAAAGAAGAAGAGTGCTGCTACTCAGCAGGATATAACTAATCTCTATATTTCAACAGCGGTCTGGGTATTGGCTGCACTAGCATACTTTTATTTTGTGATAATGGGATGGCATCTGTAATGAACTTAGCAACAATAGCAGGACACTTAGCATTTGGTCTGATAGCATTTAGCTTTCTGGTCAAGGACATATTATATTTGCGTGTAGTATCGGTAGTTGCAAGTCTGTTCTCTGTTCTGTATAATTATTTTATTCCTATAACACCTATGTGGTTACCGATCGGTTGGAATCTAGTATTTGTAGGACTCAATCTATATCACATAGCCATTATATTCTATGAGAAGCGTCCGATCAAAATGAAACCAAAAGACAAAGAGTTATATGAATCTCTATTCAAAGATCTTAGTCCTGTAGAATATCTCAAGGTCACCAAGATAGCTAAGTGGGAAAAATTTAAGAGTGGGCATCACATGATTAAAGAGGGTGCAGACGTAAAGAAACTAATATTAATTTATAACGGCACTGTGGACATAGCAGTAAAGGGAAAGAAAGTTACAGAATTAAAAGACGGGCAGTTTGTTGGTGAGATGAGTTTTCTTACAGAAAGACCGGCAACTGCTGATTGTATTGCAAAACATGATACTGAATGTTTAGTGTGGAAACAGCCTGAGTTTAAATCTCTACTTAAGCGTAATCCTTCACTTTACTTTTCAATTCAATCATTACTCAGCGCACAGGTATCAGACGCACTGATTAACTCATCGAAAAAAGCAGATAGTACTAGTTGACATACTTTATAATTATTCTATCAATCAAGGTTATTGCAATATATTTTATATACTTGCAGAAAAGACAAATGGAGGTTACATGCGTAGATGGAGCAGCGGAACAAAAAGAACACTAGGGAAAAAGACTAGAAAGACTGATCATCATGAAAAAGATTATCGTTACCCACCAAAGCCAGACTCATATTATGATGTAAAAGAAAAAGGCCAGTGCAGATGGTGTGGTAGCATTATTAATGATAATCAAGGCAGAAGGAATATGAGAGCTAGCTGGCACCCTGAATGTTCTGAAAAGTATATGATGTTATACGATGGAAAAACAATAAGAAAATACATTAGGCAGAGAGATTATGGTGAGTGTTGTGAATGTGGTGATTACGATCCACGATTCGAAGTAGATCACATAAAGCCGTTATACGAACAGAAGGGACTACCCAATCATGCAATAGATTTAAGCTACTGGGATGAAAGAAATCTCCAGACTTTATGTAGACCCTGCCATAAAAAGAAAACAAAAGAGGACGTAGGGCGCTTAGCAGAAATAAAGCGTCAAAAAAAAAGTGAAAAAAAGCAAAAATAATCCTTTACTTTTACGCGAAAAAGGCTTAAGTTAAGCCATGACAAATAACAAAAAAACAAGGGTTACAACAAACATGAAAAATACAATCGTAAATGAAATCAACAAAATGAATTCTGAAGAAATCAACGAACTAATTGGAGTTATCAAAAGACGTAGACAAGTTCTTGGCTCAATGGCTGCTAGCTTATTTGCTAAAGGTGATAAAGTTACTTTTGAAAACAATGGTCAAACAGAGCCAGGTGTGGTTTTTAAAGTAAAGAGAAAATATATTGAAGTCGACATTCTAGACGGCGCAATGAGATATAATGTTCCAGCAACAATGTTAACTAGAGGTTAATAATGAAAGAATACGTTACTACAGTGACTGGTGATTCTATGGTTGGTGAAGATTATAATGACAAAGAAGGTTTTGGGAGGGTCAGAGATGTTTCTTTCTTTGACCTAATCTTTAAATGTGGCTTCATAACAGAACACGCAATTCATGACGGATACGCAAAGAACTTTGAAGTATCATGGACTATGGAAGATGAAGAGTTAAATATAAATGAAATATCAGATGCTGACTCTGGTGAGGTGTATTGGTGGGACAAGACTTACGAAAACTGGACAGATATGGATGAAAAGCTTATCACTAATTTAATGATGTGGGGTAATTTTGGAGAATAATCTTAAGGTAATTAACTGCAACAAGAATCACAACCCTGTGATTAACAAGAAGCTTAGGGAGGTAACTGTTGAAGAAGGAATGGAAATTGCAACAAAACTATTTCAGATACTTAACAAAAGAAAAGACGGGATTGGCTTGGCAGCGAATCAAGTGGGAATTGATGCACAAGTGGCCGTACTCAATGTTCGTGAGCCTATTATACTCATCAACCCTGAGATCATTAGTAAGTCTGACAAGGTCAGCTATTATGAGGGTTGCTTATCTTACCCTGGCAAGGGAATACGAACCGAAAGATACGAAACAGTCGAAGTAAAAACTGCACAACAGGAAGGTTCGTTGATATTTAGTGGTAAGGCAACTGGTATCGAAGGTGCCAAAGGTGTATGGGAAGATAAATCCAATCAGCAAGATACTGCAATACGACTTTTAGAAGCTGTATGTGTGCAACATGAAGTAGACCATTTAAGCGGAATCGTTTGCATGGACAGAAGGATAGATACGACTTATCGTGCAGAAAAGAAGATTGGTAGAAATCATTTGGTTACCATAAAAAAAGGCGATGCAGTTAAAGTAATGAAGTATAAGAAAGTGCAGAACTTACTAAAGGAAGGTTGGGAAATAAGTGGATAAGATATTAGAGCTCATGCTCACTAGAATAGAAAATCTAGAAAAACGTGTTATGCAATTAGAATCACAGCCTAGACATGAAGGAGACGATAGAGCTGCAACTACTAAACTTCTGGAGTATTTAAAAGAAAACAGTAAGAAGAAAGAGAAAGATGAGGAACTTAACAGATGAAGAAAAAATTAGTTACGTCTTAATAGGAATCGCAATCGGTATCGCTGTTGGGTTTTTGTTAAAAGTCTGGATCGATACTACAACACTTATAAACACTATCGGAGTCCACATATGATAGAAGAAAAAGAAATCGATTTTTATAAAAGAATACCGGCGTTCTATTCACAGAAGTCACCGATCGATTCTATTATTATCGATTTAGTTTTAGAACATTTTAATCATAGATCTCTAGCAGGTGCATATGAAGACCTCACATCAGAGGAATTCTTTGCTATTGTAGAGCAAGCACATATTCAGTATGTTAAAGATATTGAAGCCGCTGCACTTAAAACATACTTGGAGGGGAAATAAAAAAGTTACAAAAAAGCAAAAAAAGTCCTTTACTTTTACGCAGAAAAGTATTAGATTAGAGCATCAAATATAGGATAAAAATAAAGGTTACATATGAATAATAAAAAACTAATCAACTCACCAAGGGACAGAGAATTACTGTTCAGACTTCAACGTCTTCATGATCGTCTTAATACTTCTAATAGTACTAATGACAAAGTTCAAGTACTTAAAGATTTCTTAGTATCAGATAAAGAATTACAAGAGCTAGTTTCAATGATGTACAATCCTTACATGCAGTACGGTGTAACTTGGAAAAATATTCTTAAGCGTAAAGACTTAGACTTTGAGTTTGATGGTAGAATATTTGATCTTCTTAAGATGCTAAGTGAAAGAAATATTACAGGTCACTCAGCTTTAGGTTGTGTTAATAATTACAGGCGTAGAGTCGGCATGGACTTTCCATTATCTCTTGTATTTGAACGAAGTCTTAAAGCTCGTGCCGATTCAAAGCTTATTAATAAAGTTATTCCTGGTCTGATCCCTACATTTGATGTTGCTTTGGCAACTGCATTTGAAAAGCATGCACACAGAATTGACTGGGACAATGAAGAATGGTTCTACTCACGTAAGCTAGATGGTGTCAGAGTTATTTGTAGAATTGAAGATCGTCAGATTAAATTCTTCTCACGTCAAGGCAAAGAGTTTCATACACTAAGCAATGTTGCTGCAGATCTTAGCGATCATGTACTAGCTACTGATAATATTGTATTAGATGGCGAGTTATGTATTGTTGATAAAAACGGTGATGAAGACTTCCAGTCAGTTATCAAAGAGATCAGACGCAAAGATCACACAATTAACAGTCCTCGTTTTAAAGTATTTGATTGCTTGACTACTGAAGAGTTCGATTCATGCACTAGTGAAAGAACAATGATGGAAAGATGGACATGGTTTATGAGAACACTCGGACAAGAATGCTTAATCAATGATGCATTCTCTATCGATCCTGTTACACACAATACAGTTATTAATGAAGAAGATGTACTAAGCATCTTAGATGTTGCTGATGAAGCAGGATGGGAAGGTATCATGCTTCGTAAAAACACTACTTACAAAGGCAAAAGATCAAATGATATTCTTAAATGTAAGAAATTTATTGATGATGAATATATCGTTAAAGACATTGAGACTGGTCCATTTAGAATTATCGACAAAGGAACAGGGCTTGAAACAGAAATCATGACAATGACAAATGTTATTATCGAGCACAAAGGAAATCCAGTGTCTGTTGGATCTGGATTCTCAATAGGTGATAGACAGGTTTATTTCAATGATCCTAGCAAAATCCTCGGCAAAGAAATTACTGTTCAGTACTTTGAAGAGTCTCAGGACAAGACAGGTAAATTCTCATTAAGATTCCCTGTCTGTAAAACAGTTTATGAGAACGGCAGGCAAGTATGATCGAATCAATTGTGATGATGATGCTCATGCTGCTTGGCGGAATGACAACTTTAATTTTTATAATAATGAAAGAAAAGGAAAATAAATGAAATACTACATCGCAACAGTTGTACAGGAAATAGAAATTCCTGTTGGCAACAAAGGCAATACTAAAATCAAAAAACTAAAAGAAGAAATTCTTGTAGGTGAAGCAACATCAGTATCAGTTGTTGAAAACAAAGTCGGTGAGATGATGACTGCAAATCCGAATGATTGGGAATTAACTTCAGTAAGAGAATCGAGAATCGTAGACGTTATATGATAAAAGTTCGCAATTTCAGACTTTTGCAGGATATATATAAAAATGACCCGTGGAAAATGTTGGTCTGTTGTATAATGCTTAACTTAACAACTAGAAAACAAGTCGATAAAATTCGACACAAGTTATTTAAAAAATATCCCAATCCTAGAGACTTGGCTAACGCAGCTGTATCAGAACTTTCTAAAATGCTAACACCATTAGGTATGCAAAATAAGAGAGCAGTTACACTAATTCGTTTTAGCTTAGAGTATCTTGACGGATTTAGTGATCCTTCTGAATTGCACGGAATTGGTAAGTATGCAAAAGATTCGTGGGAAATCTTTCAGCATAATAATTTTAATGTGCAGCCTAATGATAAGGTCTTGAATCTTTATTTGGCAACTGCACTAGAACAACAAACACAATTAGGGAGAAGCTAAAAATATGGCACTAGGTTATGCATGCATTAATATGCAACTCAGTTATCCGCAACAGTACGGTGGAAAAGAAAAAGGTGTAGAACGGATAACAACCGGGCGAACAATGATCAAACGTACTTTCGAATCGAAAGGTACAGATTATGCGTCTGAGATTATACTAAAAAACGTCAGAGATCTGGACAAGATTATCGAGTGGAACATAGAGCAAGGTTATGAGTTATTTCGCATCTCATCTTCTATGATCCCTTGGAAGTCCGAATATAAATGGGGCCAACTTAAAGACCTAGAGGAAATTAAGTTTTGGCTAAAATCTGGCGGAGAGAAAGCGACTAAAGGTGGCCTTAGGCTTACAACACATCCGGGACAATTCAATGTTCTTACATCACCGCATGAGCACGTAGTACAGAACTGCATCAACGACTTAACGATCCACGGCGAAGTATTCGATATGATGGGATTGTCTCGGACTCCCTACAATAAAATTAATATTCATGCTGGAGGCGTTTATGGTGAAAAAGAAAATGCACTAAACAGGTTCGTTAAGAACTTCGAACGTCTACCAGATTCAGTTAAAACCCGTCTTACTGTCGAAAACGACGATAAGGCAACATGTTACTCAGTGGAGGATCTATATCATGGAGTATACCGTCGTATTGGCTTGCCCATCGTGTTCGACTATCATCACCACAGGTTTTGCCCTGGCGATCTTACCGAGCGCGATGCCGTTAAGCTGGCTGCGTCGACTTGGCCGAAAGGCATCAAGCCTTGTTTCCATTATTCGGAATCTAGGAGTGAAGAAAAAGGCGACCCTAAAATAAAACCACAAGCGCATTCTGACTACGTATATCAGTACATCGATACTTATGGTTACGATGTTGATATCGTAGTCGAAGCGAAACACAAGGAGTTGGCAGTTGAGAAATATCATCAGATACATGGTAGATAGAATAAAACTTTCGATTATGCTTTTTTTGTATGGTAGGCACTTAAAGAAGAGATTTGAAAAAAATGACTTTGGCAGGAGGCCAGAATACTAAATGATTTTAATAGGTTTTTTTATAATTTGTATCGCTGGAATCTTTGGGGTACTAAAATACTATAAGGTAGGAGAATAATATGGACTTAAATGCACTTAACACAATAGGATATTTTGAGATAATGGAGATCTCGCTTTACCTGGCTGTAATGTATACAGGTAAGAGTTTTATAGACGAATTTTTTAACAGGAGGCTAAAATGAAAACAGCAAAGTATTTTAGTGCTACGTGGTGTGGACCTTGTAAACAATTCAAACCTATAATGCAAGAGTTATCAGATGAAGGATATAATATAGAGTTCATAGATGGTGATGAGAATAGACAAATGGCTATTGATGCTAATATTCGTTCAGTACCAACAACGCTTATTATGGATGGTGACGAAGAAGTAAATCGTATTGTAGGAATTAAAAGTAAAGAAGAAATGATCAAGGAGTTATCGTAATGGTATTAGACAGTTTATTAGCAGGTGTAATGTTATTTAGTTCATTCGCGGCAAGGACACCAAATACACAGCCAAACCCAGATGATTATGAGGTTAGTATTGGAATAAGCAATGATAATTTTTATGCTAACAGACAGTGGGAAAGAGAACTTGGTGAGTTCTACATAGATGATTTGTTTTGGTATAAGTTTGACAATGGCATTTATTTTAAACCTGAGTATATGGACAAGCAAAGCCAAGATGTAAGGTATCTCAAAATTGATGCAAGAAGAAGTTACAAAAACATGTCATTCGGCTTTACCAGCCGTAATACAAACGAAAATCTATTCAGTAGCAACTTTGTAACATTCATATCTTTTGGTGTGTCTAAAAAGAAAGCGTATTACAATAATAAAATAGAAGTTGATGTTTCTTTTGATGGCTACTTACCTCCAAGTGAAGAAGACGGTAGAGATACATTTGAATTTGAAGACAAGTTTAAAGTATCTTACAAGCTTACTGAAAAAATTAGGTTGTATAATGTAGGCGAAATATCCAAACTTCAAGGCAAAGAATTTTATAAAGCTAAAATAGGAATTGAGGTAAAAATATGAAGCAAGCAATAGCAATAGCTGCATGTAGCTTATTTTGCTTTACGTCAGGACTGTATCTTGGTGTACAAAAAGCAAATGATCGTGTAGCAGAATTAGGTGAACAATACAAGAAGACTGATGAAAAAGTCGCAGTGTTTACAGACTTAAACAACCCAAAAACAATACAGAGCTATGTCACACAGTTGAGAAAAATACTAGATGATATTACATTCCTGGGTAAACTTATAGAATCTGGTCAGATTGCAGATGAAGCATTAGCACAAATGAAAAAAGATATAGATGCAAAATTAAATATAATGGTAACGATAGATGATTTTGCATCATCAGTTAACTTTACACAAACACGAATGGCACAAATTGGTGTAGACCTTGACGATCTATACGATATTACAGAAGACATAGATGACAAGGCTGATAAGTCTGATAAGAAGATTAATAAACAATTAGATGTTATTCAAAAAGAACTAGATGAAGTCAAAGATCTTCTTAAAACATTTAATAAAAAGAAATTCTTTCACACACACAAATGAGACAAGCAACGTTTAAATCACTATGGGTAGCAGTTAAAGATTTGTTATATACAATATTTAGCAGCTTATATACTGGAGTGTTGGATACTGATGTAAAACTTGACGTAGACTTAAAAGAAGAAGATGTAGAAATGCCAGACCCTGACGAGCACTTGGGAATATAACATGAGTAAAATAGTAAAAAAAGAAGATGGTGGAATAGTATGCGATCACTTCATTGATGATCCTATAGTAATGTATTCAACAGGTAAACTAGAATACACACAAGAATCTGAAATATTTATTGGTGAAATAAAAGATCCCGAAATGGATAAGCTGCTTATTGAAGATATAGAAGCGCAGGGAGATAGGCAAAATCATGGAAGCAATGTAAAAGCACAAATGACTCAGTGGTACAGAGGAAAGATACCAGGTTATAGAAAGTTAGCACAGATAGTTTTATCATGTGCTATTGATGCGATGTCACCAAACTTTGAGAATCCTGTGATGTCTGACATGTGGGGTACAAAATATCTGTCTGGTGAAGAGGCAATACAACATCATCACTATCCTGCTGCACTTTCTTTTTGTTATTACATTACAGCGGACAAAGATCATCCAGGAATACATTTTCCAGGTTTCAATAGAAGATATGACATATTTCCTGGAATGTTGATATTATTTCCAGGTTGGGCACAACACTTTGTGCCTTCACAAAAATTTAAAAATCCACGATATATCTGTGCTGGAAATATGCATCATAACATTAACAAAGATATGTTGTTTACAGTAGGAGTTCCAAAATGAACTTAGAATATAATCTATTCACAAAACTTATAACGTACTTAGTGTTCGGAAACATTATGGCGTGGTACCAATTACAGGGACAGTTTCTAAGCAATCCATTTTTTAAGCAGCTATTTTCAAAAGATTTAGCTGTTGTAGTTTTAGGCCTTCCGATCGGGTGGCTTTTTTGGAGATCAGCAACACTATCATATGAAATTTTTGGTGGAGTTTGGAATGTTAGACTTATTGGATTTGGTGTAGGCACACTTGTATTTGGAATAATGACAATGTTAATTTTAAAAGAGTTGCCGTCTTGGCATACTGTAATATCAATCGTATTAGCTGCAGCAATTATCATGTTACAGCTGGCAAACATAAAGTAAGGAGTAGTTTTGGAATATAATAAATTATCAGGATATGATAAGTTCATACTGTTAACAGAGCAAGCAAGAGGGTTAAGTGCATCTTTAACAACTTATTTAGAATTTCAGAAGGTAGAGAAGATTTTAGAACTCTGTTCAAGGAGTGATGCTTCTACTATTTACTGGGATGGCAAAGATGTAGAAAAGCCTATTAAGCGAGGCGAAGCAGAAAAAATCATGACAAAATTAGAAAAGAATAAATTTGACCGCGGTGTGTTTATTGTAGCTAGACGCATGAATGTTGAATTAAGAGTATGACAAAATGTCATACGTCAAAACCAATTAAAATAAAAAGGATGTCATTATGACATACGGAGAGGTTTGGCACACTTTTTTCTCTATACTATATGAGAACGCTAAATGGTTAGGTTCTCAAGTTAGTTCATAAGAATAACATAAGGAGAAAAATAATGAGCTTAGTAAAATACACCAGTTTTCCTGGAATATCAAGAGACAATTTCTTAACACCATTCGATAAACTGTTTGACAGTATGTTCGAAGAAACTTACCCTGAAGTGGCACAAACTGTAGGAGTTAATCCATTTTCAGGCGCTGCTTATCCGAAAGTAAATGTATACGAGTACGATGACAAAGTTGGTGTTATGGCAGAGATTCCTGGAATAGACAAGAAGAATATCAACATACATGTTGAAGAAGGTGTTCTCACGATTAAAGGGGATAAGCATGGTTTCGATGAAGACTCGAATGCTACAGTTCTTAGAAGAGAATTAAAACATTCTGCATTCGAAAGAAAGTTTACCCTTGGCGAGTTCCTTGACGGGGACAACATAAAAGCTAATTTTAAAGACGGGCTTCTCTCAATCGAGATACCAAAGATTGAGCCAGAGAAACCTAAAAAAACGTCGGTTAAAATAAGCTAGGTTACGATGAGCAACCGGATCATCAACGCTGGGGGTGTTATGTACTATGTGAAGGGTACACAAAGCATGGCCAGCGTTGATGTGAAGGGAATCGAATACTGGAAAAAATGCTGGAGATCAGATCACGTACTTAAGAATCATGATACATATTATTTCTGCAACGAGATACTTATAGCTGAACACCAAGACATCAAGGTGAATTAATCATGGAATTTATAAACTCTAAAATATTTCCTTATATTGTAGCAACTGCTGCTGGTGCTGTAGCATTCAGTGCAGCATTTTTCTCTGTATTCGGATTATCAAAATTATTTGCCGGCGCACAGACGAGTGTGGTGATCATGGCTGGAAGCCTTGAATTTGCTAAATTAGTAACTGCCTCGTTTCTTTACAGATACTGGAAGACGGTACCCGCGTTCTTGAGAACCTATTTACTCGTCGGCACAATTGTTCTTATTATGATAACTTCTGCTGGTATATTTGGCTATCTGTCAAATGCATATCAAGGAGCTACAACTGGATTCGAAAAGCAATCAACATCACTGATCTTCAAAGAAGACCAATTACAACAGGTGAAGGATGATCAGATTTTTCTAAAACAAGAAATGGAAGATGCTATTAAAGAATTGCCAGATAATTACAGAACAGCAAGAAAGAAACTTAGAGAAGATTATCAACCACAGATTAACGAACTAAACGTTAAATCGCTAGAATTAAAGCAAGAGATAGGTGATCTTAAGATTGCATTGGTTGAAACAGGTGTTGATGTCGGGCCAGCGATTTATTTAGCAAGGGTATTTAACACAGAAATAGACACAGTTGTAAAATTCTTTATATTCATATTAGTGTTTGTATTTGATCCACTAGCTGTATCACTAGTAATAGCAGCAAGCATGGCATTTGAATTAGCAGCTACACCTATTAGGCCGAAAGAAATAATTGATGGAGGTGTTTATGATGATCCAAAACCTAAAAATAAAAAGGGAATGAAATGGTGGGAATTCTACAAAGACAAAAGGGAACCAACTCCTGATGTTGAGGAACCTGAAATAATTGAAGAACAAGAACAGCCACCAGTTATTAAGTCAGCACCGGAGAAGGGTGCTGTGTTTCCAAACGAAAAAAAGTAAAAATAATCCTTTACTTTTACGCAGAAAATGTTTAGATTAGAGTATCAAATAAAGAGGTTATATTAATGGCAACTAAAAGAAGAAGAAAAGTTAAAAAGAGAGATTACAATCCAGATCTTGCGCAATCACTAGTTTGGACTATGTGTTCAAATGAAGGATGTGGCATAGAAGAAAAAGTTCCGGAAGGTGATGGTTTAACATGCTCAACATGCACACAGATGAAAGCAATAAGTTTACTTTCTGAAACAGAAAGAAAAAGTTTATTTGGGTCAGCTCAAACAAACAAAGGTTTATCCAGACCTAGAGGATGGAGATGGCTTGCAGAATTTGTTGATAGTGACGGCAATGTATTTGTTAAGGGCAAAGAAATGCCAGAACTAAAGGGAACACTTCCAGTAACAGATGTTGCAGCAATTAAAGCTAGACAAAAAGCAAATAAAGAAAAACGTAAAATTGCTGATAACAAGAATTTGTTAAAGATGGCAGCAGAAAAGAAGGAATTGAAAAAAGCAATTGAAGCTCAGAAAGATTTCTTAGATCATAAGGCAGGTAAGTAATGGATAGAAAAACACAGTTAAAGAACCAAAGCGATTTCTCAATCTATGGTGTATTTAGATTTACGGCATATCTCGTATCTTCTATCGCATTGTATATGGGTAACTTTCAAATAGCTGGAATAGCATTGGGCTTTGGTGCTACATTAGGTTTCATTCGTAGAATAGCAAGGATATGGGAATAATGACTAAAGCAAAATGGTTAGAAGAAAAAGTTATGTGTGATGAATGGGGTCGTCCGCCAAGTTTGGCTGATGTTCCTCTAACAATAATGAAAAGAAAAGATGCACTCATCGCACAGGGTGGTGACACAAAATCAATCAATGAGTTATACAAGGAGGTCATGAAAAATGGCAAAGAAAAGTAAAATAGAATGGAATGGGTATAAAAACTATACCTACTTAGAAGGCAGCGGAAAAGATGCAAAGCCTGTAAAATTTTTAGCACGTGATGATGAAGATGCACAGCTTTATATTAATAAGGTTGGAGCAACATCTTGGATGAAACCAACAGACTTAAAAAAAGTTAGTGCCTAAAAAGAAGGAATACTCCGACGCAGGAAAAGGAGATAAAAGTAGGGTTACTGACAAAGAGAAGTTTGATGAAAACTGGGAAAAGATTTTTGGCAAAAGACCTAACAGGAGAAAACCATGCTCGAAAATGTAATTAGAAAAGTATTAAAGAAGTATAAAGGCAAGCAGTTGAATTTAGACTCTTCTGCTGCAATTGAAAACATAACCACAGATCTTATGAAAGCAATAGTAAATGATTGCTACTATTTAAATCTTGGCGACTTCCCAAATAACAAGTATAGAGATGACTAAGAAGACTTATAAAGTAAACAGCGATTACAGTGTAGTAAAGTCTGCATATTCTGATATTAGCGGAGAGCTGGTTCAGAAAATGCTTCCTTTTGGATGGGGCCTTGATAAATACAAAGGACTTAGAAGAAGAGCTGTTTTAAGAATATGGGCTGGATCAAAAATGTATAAGTTTAAAGTAGCAATGTACAGCTCAACTAAGCAAAAATATTATTTGCATATAGTAAATGCTGAAGATGGCCCGTTTAATTTAAAGTTTTTTAGCACAAGAATATCTGTTATTGATAAGTCTACACATACAGAGATAACAGAGACTTTAGAGTTCACAACAAAAAATAAGTGGCTTGATAATATTTTAAGTCTATTTATTAACATACATTATACTATTAAGGGAATGAAGTATAAGCTGTTCTTTTTGAACAAGTAACGGAGCGATAAAATGAGAAAATCATGGCCAGAAGAAAGAAGTGAAATAGCCATTTGGCTAACAGGTTATCTGTCTATGTATAAAAAGTGGGTTGATAAGATACTCGATGATGATGATTCAGAAGTAACAAAGACTAAGATACTGACTTTGCTCACTGACTGGATTAAACAATTAGAAGAAATGAAAATTAACATAATAAAGATGTCAGATAAATTACCTGAACACCAACACAACGATAGTGATATTTAATAATATGAAGTTTAAGAAACACATTCAAGAAGTCTCCAGCAATACAGGTGGATATTCTGCAGATGCAGGAGAACCTGATACAGGTTGGCTTCCGGGAGGTGATGCAAGAACTCTTGGTTATGGTAACGGTAAGCCAGAGCAATGGTTTGACTCATTAGAATATATTCAAGTAGACTTTCCAGTTGCTAGTTATATTTACGGGTCAAAGAAGGCAGATAAAAAACTCGCATACACAGTCAATAAGTCAGCAGAGATAACAGTCTTGGACAATGACATAAAACAAATTGATAAAGACTTTGCTGAGATTAGAAAAAATCAGGAAGAGCTTTATAAAGATCTAAAGAGGAATTTAAAATGATTAAGATAGACATAAGCGTAGGTGATACAGTTTTAATGGGTAAATTTAAAAATAAAAAAGTTGTTGTTAAGTCAATAGGTAAAGATGAGTATGGAATGCCTACAATAAATGGAAGAGGAATAGTAAAATTCCGTCCTACAGAAATGCCAAGAGAACAAAGAGACAAAGCAATAGACAACATATTAGGCGAAATGGGCTAATGAACAAAGGTTATTTATCACAAAACGAATTTAAGACAGACTTGCCAGTATTAGACTGGGAGTGTCTTAGACTAGAAATAGAAAATTTTTATCATAATAACAAAAAGCTTTTTGATCAGCTTACACACGGTGAAGACTTAAGTGTTAAAGAAGCAGCACAAGAAGTTTTCTATAAGTTAATTACAGACTATGCAGAATTTAAGGACAAGCCGGAAGGTACAATGTTAAACTACACAATAGCGGAGGCATAATGCAGCTTAATTTGCCATTTAAATTTAATGAAGAAACAATGAATATTTCTTCTTTGCAATACGAAACTTATCCATATATAGTATCAACTAGTGGAGCAAAGACAATGTCTATTGAAGAGATTATTATGAGATTAGAAGCAGCATATGAAGAAAAAGATTGGGATGCTGTTGACTTATTATTACAAGACTTGAGAGCTTCGGAAGAAGAAATCGATCAATGGTCAATGACCTGGGATGACTAATGAAAAGGCTACAAAAACCAAAGATGTCTGATTTTCCGATTCCTACAACAAAGATTCACAAGACAAAAAAGAAAAAATCAAGACAACAAGAGAAAATAGAATTATCTAAAAATTACAATCTTAGTATTGATTAAAAAAAGTTACAAAAAAGCAAAAAAAGTCCTTTACTTTTACGCAAAAAAGTGTTAGATTTAAGTATTAAATAGGAGACTATAATATGCAAAACCTTAGCAAATATCTAATTGGAATAGCGTTCATAACAACTATGAATGGTTATGTTGCAACTAAGTTTATGAAAGCAAACAAAGACACGTATCACGAACATTACGAGTTTCTTGCAAATCAGAACAAAGAGCTATCTGATAGATTATCAGAATTTTATCAACACGGAATAAAAGTTGATGTAACAATGTATCAGCCAAATACAATACAATGTGATGACACACCAGATATAACAGCTGATGGCACTAAAATAAGGATACATCATGCATCTAGATATAAATTTGTTGCTCTTTCTCGTAACTTACTCGCAAGATGGGGAGGACCTTTTAATTATGGTGATTTTGTATTATTGAAAGGTACAGATGGAAAAGACGGCGTTTATCAAGTAAGAGATACAATGAATGCAAAGTGGGTTAATGTTGTAGACATATTAGAGTCTGAACATGTCAAACCGTATAAATTTACAGACGTAGACATTTTTAAATTAAACTGGACAAAGGAGAATGCATGAGAATAAGTGCAGAACAGATCGAATCAAATTGGTCTGAGTTACGTAAAATAATAAATGACACATTTGAAGGTGAGAGATTAGAAAAGATTAATGCACTTCATGATCATTTTGAAGAAAGAATGACACTAGCACCAGCATCTGGCAGAGCTTATTATCACAATGCTTTTCCAGGTGGTTATGTTGCACATGTCTTAAACATAATGCAATGGGCTCACAAATACTATAATTTATTTAAAGATCAGGGAATGTTCTTAGACGATATTACAGAAGAATCGGTTACATTTGCTGCAATGTTTCATGATCTTGGCAAGATAGGAAATATGGAAGATGACTATTACGTCACAAATACTGACGAATGGCGTGCAAAGAAATTACAAGAGCACTACAACCATAATCCTGCAATTCATTATATGACAGTTACTGATAGAGCTGTTTGGATTCTAAACCAATTTCAGATTTCAATGACAGAATCAGAGTATATTGGTATGAGGCTTGCAGATGGTTTATATAATGAACAAAACACATCTTACTTTTTTGAAGGTGCTGAATGGAAGGCAATGAAAACAAACTTACCACACATTGTATCTATGGCTGATATGTCAGCAGCAAGACAAGAGAAAGAAGAATTTATGTTATCTGGTGAATCTCGTATAGACTTTCCGAAGTATATGAAAGGTGAGACTAAAGAAGAAGAGCTAGTAAAGAATTTAGACACTGACAAATTAAAGGATCTGTTCTCATGATGCTAGAAATAATGTTGTGTACATTTATATTCACTACAATAGTATCAATCTATATAGTAGTTAATTTATATAAGAAATGTGACAAACTAGAACTGTGGACGGATGCAACTTATCAAATGATACAGGGCACATTAGCTGACTTTAGAAAAATCGATTCTACAGGTCACTTTGAGTCTGATGATGAGATAGGTGCGATATTTGAACAGATGAAAGAAACAATAAACCATTTAGAAAAAATAACAGAGGAAAATTAAAACATGCCACGCAAGAAATCAAAAACAAGAATGTATTTTACAGAAGAAACCGAAGCAGCAATTGTAGCTTATAATGCAACTGATTCGCATAGAGAAAGAAATATAATTTATAATGAGTCTCTTAGACAGCCTTTTGAAAAATTAGTTGAAAACATAATCCACACTTTTAAGTTTTATTACTTTGATTATCCTATTGAAAGTGTTAAGCATGATGTTATATCTTTTATGATAACAAGGCTTGACAAGTATAAGCAAGGAAAAGGCAAGGCATTTAGTTATTTTAGTGTTGTTGTTAAGAACTGGTTGATTTGCCACAATAATAACAATTATAAAAAGATGAAGACTCATAACGATGTCTTAGACCTTAAACACAAAGATGTAAAGAATACTTCTTACGATGACAACACAGTTAGATCTCAAGAAGAGAGAGAATTTTTTAAGTCTGTTATTGATTACTGGGAAGAAAATATTACAAAAGTATTTAAAAAAGAGCGTGATATTAAAATTGCGTGGTCCATTATAGAGCTTATGTCTCGTGTCGATGCAATTGAAATCTTTAACAAGAAGGCACTGTATATTTTATTAAGGGAAATATCAGGACATAGTACACAACATATTACTAGAGTACTTAATGTTATGAGAAGCCATTATAAGAACCTCTATACTAAATGGGACAAAGAAGGAGACATTGCACATCCTCCTGTTACAAAACGTACTATTTAGTAAGTTCTAGTATATTTATAGTCAAAGGACGTTCTAATGTCAGCTGACTATGAAATATTCAAAGGGACAACAGTATCAGATCTATTTAAAAAGATAGACGATAATTCAAAGCGAAATAAGATTCAGATAGAGTCACTTATACAGGAAATGATGACATTCATCAAAGATCCTCAAAGTGCACAAACTTTGTTTCCTATGATAAGTGATTTCATGGAAGCAAATGTAAGAAATGATGAATTGTTAGTTAAGCTAGCAGCAGTAGTACAAAGAGTTATGCAAACAGAAACAAAATCTGTAGAAAGTGATTTCGGTTTATCTGACAAAGAAAAAGAAGATATTATTAGTAAGCTAGAAGAAGCTACTGCTGGTATACAGAAAGAAGTAGACGATATCGCACTTGATATAACATAGAGGATAAATATGAGTGATTCTCACGAAACAGTCCTCATCGATAAATTACACAACTCACAAATCAGCATAGATCCAACAAATGATCTTCCTGACGAAAAGCGTGTAAGAGAAATCGTTGATGCCATTGTTCAAAATGAAAAGATAGTAACAGTTCAATCAATAATTGCTGAAGTTGTTGATGTTGTTATGGATGAAAATGATTTAGATGATGACGTAACACCACTTCACATTGGCTGTATAAAAGTAAACACAGGAAATGTACCGTTTCCTATACTCCCTAAAGACGATAGTGGCTGGGTATTTCCATTAGACTCTCAAGTAAAATGCTATCCTGTTCCTGGTGAATTAGTTGCCATTATAAATTATGGTGCACAAACATATTATTTTCAGCCGCTTAATATAAGAAATAGTGTTAACAATAATATAATGCTAGGATCAATGGCAACACAACAAGACGGAAAAGCAACAACAAAAAATATTAATGAATATGTAAAGAATTTTAAAAGACAAGTTGTAAATAGACCAGTTAAAAATTTTCCTGGAGACTGGGCAGTTAATGGTAGAAATGACCAGTCAATAAGGATAGGAACTGATGTAATTGCAGACACTGACAGTATTCCTAGTCCGGACAACGCTGTAATAAAGATGTCAATATCTTCTATAGAAGAAAATTCTAGAAATGCACTTCTACCAAGAAAAGAAAATATCAACCTGGATCCTGCTTCTTTATGGATGACTAGAAATGAAACTGTTAAGATTGATATTTCACCGAGTGCAGGTGAAACATTTACACCTTCTGAACTTAAGGGTTCACAAATAGTAGGTAATTCTGAACGGATTACTTTTAATACTAAGGGTGTGGGTGATAAAGGACAGATTAATTTATTCGCATCAAATACAGCAAATGTAATATCAAAAAACAATACGAATCTTGTTGGTAAGAATGTTTTGATAGGTGATGTAGAAGCAAATAATTTACAGCCGGCAGTATTAGGAGATAATTTAGTCACTCTGCTTCATCAGCTATTTCAGCAGCTAAATAGTTTTGCAACACAATTATCATCTGCAACAGGTGTAGGTAATATAGGTGGACCAGTTCCTCTACCTGCAATTATGGGAGCAGGTGCTGGGATGTCAGGATACGCCGGTACTGCTGGGCAGAAATCAGCACTAGAAAACTTACTATTGAGTAAAAATGTTAAAGTATCAAAAAGACCCAAAACAGGATTATAATGGCACTAGACTGTAACAACATTACATCACTAAAAAGAAATCTCTCACCAGGGGCAACATTATTACTAGGCGATCAGATTGTAGATGGTGATGCTATTTTTCAAGGCGGAGAGTCTAGCACTACTGGAGTGAGTGAAGAAGAATTATTACAAAATCAAGCTGCTGCTGAAGTTTATGACATCGAGCTTACAACTACCTCAGCTTTCAATACAGGTGATACATTAGGAGCTGGAGATTATATAACAGAAGAAGGTTTTATAGCGGGGCCTAATGGTATTGAGGTCATCCACTCTGGATATGGAGGTGATGCAAGAATATTTGCTGAAGGAACTTCATTAGATGTAGGAGATATTGTAGTTAATGGAAAAGTAATAGATCCTGATGGTAATATTTTAGATGCTCCTGTCTCTATAGATAGAGAAGGTTACAAGATTGGAGAAGGCGGAGGAATTGTTACACCTGGTGGTGCTGATTCTGATGATGCTTATTGCAGTCTTCAAGAGTTGGCAGGAAAGCCACAAAAAGGTGATAGGTTAGATGATCTTGCAGCAAAACTAGATTTTGACGTTAACATTCCTGGTCTATCTGGTGACTGGTGGGTGAAGATACAGAAAAAGATAAATGCACTTACAATGATGCAGGGGAAGTTTCTTTCAAAGACACAAAACCTAATTACACTTATGGAGATGGAGCCTGATAAGGCTTGTGATCTCATACCAGATGTTAACAAGCTAGTTAAGATTATGAACAAGGTCTTAAAGACTATTAGCAAGATTAATAAAATTTTAAAGAAAATAAACAAGACAATTAAGAAAATTAAAAAAGTAGTAAAGTTAATTTTAAAACTCATAAAACCTCTAAGAGTAGTACAAGCAATCTTGTTTATGATACAGATGATAGAAGGCATTCCAATAATGATTGATGCTGCTGTAAAGAATATGACAATGACACAAAAAGTACTACCACAGTTAATTGCACTTTTGCAAAAGATAGTTGCACAGTGCGCAATGAATAGAGGTGCAGAAGCAGGCCTATCTAAAGAGCAGTGTGAAAAGCTTGGTGGTGTTTATGTTGATAGAGCACTAGGAGATTTAGGTGATGCTGGTTCGCTAGACGGAGCACCTGGTTTGCCTGATCCAAATGCAGACTTAGACAATTTACTAGATGATTTAAATGAAGGAGATGATGGAGACAATTTATACTTCCCTCCTAATATGGGCCTTAATCCTGGTGATACACTAATTGATGGAATTGCTTTAGGAGATGGAGGAGAAACTTTACAAGCTCCAGCAACAGTACCAGCAACTGGTAACTGGGTGATGGGAGAAGATGGAGGTGCAGGAGTTTCTGAAAATGGAATACTTAGTGAAGAAGAAATTGATGCAATATTAGACTCACAAATTTTAGATCTGTCAGAATGTATGACAGAATTAGATGATATGTTAAAAACAACAAGCTATAGATAAAGGTAAGCAAAATGAATAAAAAACAAATAACGACACTAAAAAAATTGATAAAAGAAATGGTGTCTAAAGAAGTTGCTAAACAAATGCAAATTGTAATATCAGAAATAACAAACCCACCAGTAAAGAATACTGTAAGTGAACTCATGGCAGATGAAATTAGTTCAGGGCCAAAGACTAACTTAAATGTAAAAGATCCCGTTCTTAATAAGATATTAAATGAGACAGAAGGCGGAATCGGTGGCGGTCAAGAAGCATATCCAACAATGGGTGGAGGTGCTTATACTTCTGATAGAATGACAGAAGTCGCAGGTGTTACACCAGCAGGACAACCTACAGGTGCTATGCCAGATTTTATGCAAAAAGCAATGAGTGGTCATTCAGCAAAAGTTGTTAAAGCAATAGAAAAGAAACATGGCTCTAGATAAAAAACGATTAGTAAGAAATATTGCAAAGATAGAGAACGATAAGACAGCGAAAAATACGTTTCTCAAGACAAAGCCTAAAATTCAGGAGATGAAAGAGAACGTAGAAGAAGCTTCAAAGTTGGCCAATGCAATACACGATTATGTCGCCAGAGCAGAAGTTGAACAAGTAGGTGATGGAGGATTTAAAACTCTCCCTGGAGGAATAAGAATTCCTCAACCTGGCAATAGGAACTCTCTAAAAATAACTCCGCTCATTGAAAAAAATAGTCTTCAATGGATTGCAGATGATATACAACAATTGTTAGGAATATTAGCACCGACCATTCAGCAACAAGCTGCTCTAGATAATATGAAACAAGGATTAGAGCTTGGTATTGTGACTACAAATGCAGGAATACGATATTTAACTACAAGGAGAAGAGCATCTCAGCTTGGTGGCTCCTTTCAGCCAGTATCAGATAACTTGGCTAAAGAATTAAAAAAGAATGCAGGCAAAGGTAGATTAAAATAATGGCAATCGAAGATTACAGAAACGCCTCAGCAAGATCAAGAGATAATGATCCTGATGCTAGGATTGGTTTAACACTGCCGATTAGAAGTGGACAAAATGGATTTTTTAAATCCTCTTCTACGTTGTTAGAGCAAACAAAGACTAACTTAAAAAATTTATTGTTAACTGTTAAGGGTGAGAGATTAGCTCAGCCAGAATTTGGAAGCAATATATTTAATTTATTGTTTGAAAACTTTGAGCCTGGTCTTGAAAAGAAATTAGAAGAAAGCATAAAGTCAACTGTTGCACACTGGTTGCCACATGTAATTATAAAGACACTTATTATTGATGCTCAAGACGATCAAAATACTGTTGGAATATCTATAGGGTTTGCTGTTAAGACAGATCCTAATTCTACAGAATCTGTGTCATTGACACTAGCAAGAGGAGGATAAGAATGGCTAGCACTAAAATAATGCCAAAACCGGTAAATTATCTCAATAAAAACTTTAATAACTTTAAAGCAGATTTAATTGAGTATGCAAAGACATACTTTCCTCAAAGTTATGCAGACTTTAATGAAGCATCTCCTGGAATGATGTTTATTGAGATGGCATCTTACGTAGGTGATGTTCTATCATTTTATATAGATGAACAATTTCGTGAATCACTACTTGCCTATGCAGAAGAAAGAAAAACAGTATTTGATATAGCACAATCTTACGGATACAAACCAACAATAGCAACACCTTCAACTGCAAATTTAGATGTTTATCAGACTGTACCAGCGACAGGAGCAGGAGATAACGTAGCACCAAATTACAATTATGCTTATACAGTGAAGGCTGGAAGTGTTGTAGAAGCATCGGACTATGGAAAAACATTTAGGACATTAGATGATGTAGACTTTAGCCATTCTAGTTCTATGGACCCAACAACATCAGAAATTTATGAAGTAAACAATAACGGTGCACCAACAAAATTTTTACTTAAAAAATCTTGCAAAGCTGTAAGTGGTACAATAACAACAGAAAAATTTACATTTACAAATGCAGTTGCTTATGATAAAGTTACTTTAGGACAAAAAGGTGTTTTAGAAGTTATCAGCGTATTAGATTCTGATAACGGGAAATACTATGAAGTTGAATCACTTGCACAAGATTTAGTATTTGATGATGTAGCAAACACTGCAGAATTTGATCCTAATCTTGCAGGATTTAATGAAACTACACCTTACATATTAAAAGTTTTGAGGACACAAAAAAGATTCAAGACAAAAGTTAATACTGATGGTAAGTTAGAATTGTGTTTTGGTTCAGGAACTTCTTCGCAACCAGATGAAGAGATAATTCCTAATCCCTCCACAGTAGGAAATAATTTTACCAATACAAACTTTTTAAATAACAATAGTGCATTAGACCCTGCCAACTTTTTAAATACAGCAGTCTATGGTCAAGCACCTGCAAATACAACACTGACTATAAAATATTCTTATGGTGGCGGTGTTGAGGCAAACGTACCTGCTGGCACAATAACTTCAAAAAGAGGTTTAGAACTATCAATAGCATCTTCAGCATTAGATGCATCAATATTGTCTGAAACAAAAGATTCTATAGCAGTTACAAATCCTATACCTGCAACAGGTGGAAGAGGAGAAGAATCTTTAACAGAAATAAAAGAAAATACAAAAGCATATTTTCAAGCACAAAATAGATCTGTATCAAAAGAAGACTATATTACAAGAGTATATAACTTACCTGCAAAATATGGTAATGTGCAAAAGATTTATATTAATCAAGATGACCAGCTACAAACTGGCGAAGGAATAATACAAGACGGTATTATCAACATGGAAACATTAGAAAAATTAGGTGGAGAAGTTTCTATTGCAGAATTATTAGGTGAAGGTGATAGGGTGCGGAATCCAATGGCACTTAATTTCTACGTACTAGGATATGACAGTGATAAAAAACTAGTCAAGGTAAATGAAGCAACCAAGAGAAATATTAGGACTTACTTAGGTCCTTACAGAATCTTGACTGATGCTATAAATCTTAAAGATGCATACATGATCAATATATCGGTTAGGTTTGCTATCTACGCGAAGAAGGGATACAATAAAAACGAGGTATTATTAAATTGTATTCAAAAAGTAAAAGATCATTTTGATATAGATAAATGGCAAATCAATCAGCCAATAATTTTACAAGACGTTGCTTATCAAATATCATTGGTAGAGGGTGTTAATAATGTTGTGCCTCCAATTGACAACAATCCAAATAAAGATACAATAATAATTCAAAATAAATTTAAAGAAGAATTAGGATATTCAGGGAATGTTTATGACATACAAGCGGCAACTGTTAAAGATATTATCTATCCTTCACTAGATCCTTCTATTTTTGAAGTACGTCTTCCTGATTCAGATATTATTGGTAAAGTGCTAGGAGATTATTAATGGCTCATCATTTTATATTTGCAGAAAAAGATACTACACTAATTAGAGGCAATGATATTGCTGGAACAGGAAGTGCTAAGAATCTTGGTAAAGACGAGATCTTAGAAGTAGGCAAGAACTTCCAAGAAAATTCTACTGCATTTAATAGCATTGCAAGATCTCTAGTTTATTTTGATATATCTGAACTATCTTCATCTGTTGTTGATGGCTCTATTGGAACAGATGCTAAATTTTATTTAAACTTATATGATGCAGGAGCAATTGAGATAGAAGATGATACAGTAATGCATGCTTATGCAGTATCACAAAGCTGGACAGAAGGAACAGGAAAATTTACTGACTTTCCACAGTCAACAAATGGTGCAAGCTGGAAATATAGAAATGCTAGTACTGCATCTACGTGGGCTTCTGCCAATTCAAGTTTAGGTGGTACATATTATGAAGCATCATCTAGCTCTTACACATTTAATAAAAATACAAAGATAGATCCAAGATTTGACGTAACAGAAATTGTCAACGGTTGGATAAGCGGAAGTATTAAAGAAAATAGTGGGTTCTTATTAAAGAGAACTGATGGTGAAGAGGTGAGCACTTCTGGATCTGGAATGTTTAAGTTCTTTTCTTCCGATACACATACAGTATTTCCACCAAAGCTTGAAGTTGTTTGGGATGACGCAACATGGGTGACAGGCTCATTAGATGGCTTGACAGGTACACAGCTGGATAACTTAAAGATTACAGTTAAAAATTTAAAGCATGAATACAAAAGAGGAGCGCTAGAAAAAGTTAGAGTTGTTGGTAGAGAGCTATATCCGGCAAAAACATTCTCTACAACATCTTCTTATTTAGATGTCGCTTATATGCCCAGTGCTTCATCATATTTTTCAATAGTTGATGATAAGACAGCAGACGTTATTATACCCTTCGGAACAGGATCTAAAATAAGCTGTGATGCTGAGGGCAACTTCTTTAAATTAAGAACTTCTAGTTTACAGCCAGAGAGATTTTATAAGATTCAATTTATGATTGAAAGTGGTTCAGGTATTAACAAAACTACACAATACATAGATGATGATCATCAGTTTAAAGTTGTAAGATAATGCCAAATAAAGCAGCAAAAACAAGAAAACAGCAAAGAGCACGTGTTAATAAACAACTTCAAAAACAAGGAAGGACTGCAAAACAATATAAGAAGTGGCTAGCTAAAGAGCCAAAAAATCAAACACCAGCATACGGAAGAAGATAATGCCTTACTCAAAAAAAGAATTAGAAGCTAATGAACACTACACCTCTCTTAAAGAAAGAGACGAACAAAAATATTCTACAGGTTATGGCAGTGTCCAAGTGCAGTGGACAAATTTAGGCGGACAATATTTTGATTCTTTAAGAAATAGTCAAGGAGTAGTCCAACTATACGAAACAATAGACACAGGAGAATCAATGCCAGAGGCACATCAAAGTATGTATGTCGATATTTATAGAAGAAGGTATCGCACAAAAGCAGATACTACAGATATTTTTGATAGAGAATTTAAAGAGTTATAGAGAGCAAAATGGCAATCAAAAAAAAGAAAAAAGGCACAGGCAAAGGATTTAAAAAGAAAAGCGCCGGCTCTAAGCCAATTAAGCTTGGATCTCCTGGCGGTAAGCTTGGACAGATTTCTGATCCTGTAATAAGTGATTTATCGATAAAGTCAAATGAGGCTGCTTCTATAAACTCACCAAAAATAACAGGTACAAGCACAACAGTACAAGCTTCTCAGATGATAGCTTCTGGTGGAGCACCAAGCCCAGCCAGTATTTCTAATACACAGCAAAATGCCTCTGTTCAACCTGCTCCTCCAGCTGCTAGTCCTGAACCATTAGTCGGTTTAATAGACCAAAAAGCTAATAGGCAAATAGACATACCACAAGACATATACAATCTTGTAAGGCTTCCAGATGTAAATGACTTCAAGCCTTATAGGGACACTAGCTATTATACACAACTTACAGGCTATGATTACAAAAGTGACAAATGGCCTGATTTATACTTTGGCGGATCAGATGCTGATATTATTAAAGTTTGTGTTTACGGAAGTGATGGCGGAAAGATTGCTACTGAGTATTTAACAAAAAATAAAATAGATACGTATATTGCTAGTGCAATTAAAGGTTCTCCAGCTGTTGTTAAAATAGATACAGGAAAAATTTTAAGAGACTTAGGTTATAGAAGAGGAAGGTTTGAAGTAAAATTTGAATTTATGAGACTTTCTGCAGGTGGTCCATTTCCTGTATTAGTTAACGGAAAAGAAAAGATTTATAGAGGAAACTTTGAACAAGGTGACCAGCAGTATTTTTATGCATCTTCTGATGATCCTAATTCAGAGACAATAGAAGGTGACAAACTTTATGTAAAAGAAAACAAATACATAATTACAAAAATTTCAGGTGATAGAACAGAAGCTATTATTGCTCCTGCCTTTATCGATGACGAACAATATTTAGAAAGCTTTAGACTAGCAGCTTATAATTGTATTAACTGGTTTCCAGAAGATCCTGCTCCTCCTGCAGTATTTGTAGATCCTGCAACAAACGTAATTTCTTTTAACACACCTGAAAATCTCCCAACAGGATTTATGAATGGCACAATTCGTATTGCAAATGCATACTTTATGGGAAAGAGAATTGTAGATGAAGAAAGAGATCAACTAGAATTTGAACCTATAATCGAAACACAGACTTTAAATCCTAACTTTTTAATTGGTAGAACTCTTGATACAAAGTTTGGTTGGGTCGGTGGAGGGCCGTGGCCAAACGCATCAGCTGTTAATATTTCTGTTGAAGATCCTGTAGAGATCGGCGATAAGAGAGCTTTAAGGCTTGATAATGTAATAGATCCAAATCCTTCAGGACAATTTGCTGTTAAGGCAACATTACAAAACACATTAAACTTTGAACAAGAGTATTTAAATACTCCTACAGTAGACGGAGGAGCTGCTTCATCAGCAGGAAATCCGAGGTCTATTGGCGCAATTATGCGAACAAATTTAATTATTAACACATCACCTTATGTTCCAATGCCTATTGTAGTAGAAGGCACACAAATGACTTTTAGTGTCTACGTTAAAGCAGAAGAAGGTGAAAGACTAAGCCTTATGGCACATGCAGACCCATGGGCAGATAATGGAACAACAATTTATAGCCCAACAACAGTATCTAATGGCGACTGGCAAAGACTTACATTAACATATACACTTACAAATACTGCTGGGATAAATAAGCTTTTATTTAGAATTAGATGGGAACCTGGTTATGATGATAGCAACAATTTAAGATGGGATCCTTCAAATCAGTCAAGTGTTGAACAACATCACGTATCATTTGCAGGAGCACAAGTTGAACTAGGCCCTGAAGCAACAGACTTCCACAGGGTGGGACCTGGCAATGACACTACAATTGATGTTGGTACAGAAAATATTATAAAATTCGCAGATCCAGATGGCAAAATTTTAATTGGTGATTTAGCACCAGGCGAAGAGTTTACTCCAAATATGATTGGTGGAAAATTAATCGTTAACGATGCACATGCAATACTAGATTTATCAGAAACATTATTAATAAATGAAATTGACAGTGATTCTGTTTTTGAATGGGACATACAACCTTCAGATGGTGCAACAGGAAATCCAAGAACTGGTGGAATGTTATCTAAAGTAAATGCTTACGCTATTGAAAAAATAGATGAGGGTGGCGATCCTATATTATATCCTATACTAGATGAAGGATTAAATTCACAAGCAATAGAAGTATCAGATCAGTTTGGTATATCAACATTTTCTAGAGGATACAATGCTCTTTACTGGTCTAGAAAATATGCAGGTACAGCTGATTTTGGTTATCATGCACAATGGGTTGCAGAAAAAGGGATCGATGGTGGTGTTGCTATGTGGTTTCCAGACTTAAATTATCAAGACTATATTTATGATGATATTGTTGCTGCAAGAATTGAAGCAGGCCCAACAGACAGAAATTTTGAAGTACCTTCAGTTGAAGAGTTTGCAGATAAAAATAATTACGCTCATAGATTTATGCAAATATCTACTCCTGAAGAAGATGTTGAGAGAATTGGAACAAATTTTAAATCAATAGGTGCATTAGCATCTTATGGTGTAAGAGTAGGAGATAGGATAAAAGTTAGCTGGATGCAAAAATCAGATCCAATTGACTTTGAAGATGGGGGTAGAAAAGGTGCATGGGTAACTGTTAATCACTGGGCACAGTCAGAAATATCACCTCCTGACGTACCTGTTATTACAGAAGAAGATAGATTTTATGAAGACGAAGCATTTCACTTATATTACGGTGGTGTACAAGGTGAATTTGGTGCATATGATCCTTATGTAGAATTAGATGGCCTAAGAATAAACTCAGCTCCTAGTTTACCACCAGGGAATAATGAAATAGCTATAGAAAACTTTTTAAATCTTTACGCAATAGACAGACCTCAAGCAGAAGGAGCAGGTGGTTATGTCTACAATCAAGAAGGCGAGCTAATAGAATCAGAGGCATTTAAATGGTATTGGTTGAGTACTGGTGGATCAAATAATGATGAAAGTTTTAGTGATGATGATATTGAAGACGATCCGTTAGTTGGTAGGTGGACATGTAAGCGTTTATCTGAAGTTATTTATCCTGGCGATTCTGAAATGGTGTTAAATCAGTACAGAGTAAAAGGTAACATACAAGGAAGATCTGCTCTACTAGACATTAATGAATATCCAAGTTACGATAGCTTTCCAACAAATAGAAATATTTCATCAGACGGTGTTTACAAATGGAATGGAGAAAGCTGGGTTTTTGCAACAGATGGTGGACAATTAGACTGGAACTCTGTATTAGAGATAGAAGGTGATGATGCTACACTTTATAAGAGAACTAGAAGGCTAGAAGCATTTAATTCTGGTCCGGTTTCTACAGGGCACATTTATTGTAACGAGTTCAATCAGTGGGAACATGCAGCATTTGAATTTGAGATAACAGAATTTTGGGCTTTAGAAAGACCAGTAATGCTAGATGTTAGAGGACACTATGGATCTTTTGGTAATTTATATGTAGACAAATTAAAAATGGAAGTAATTAAGACTTCTATGGAAAGGCCTGAGATAACTGAGAATGCAGTACTAGGCCCACTAGAATTTAATATTGTTAATGTAATAGATACTGATAAGATAGAAGTTGATCATAACTATGTTGCTGCTTCTAGTGAACAGGGTGGATTAACATCTTCGATAGGGAAAAACAAATATTCTACTTTTGATAAAGGATTTGTTATTGATTACATTACACAAGAGCAAGGATCAGAAGATATTTTTGCCAGATATGAATCAAAAATTTTAGACGTAATTAATGATCAAGACTCACAAAAACAAATAGTTGTAGAAAAAACATACGAAGAGTATGGAGAAGAAATTGGTGCTGTAATGTCAGGTGCTGATTCTATCAACGTATTGAGTGCAAACTTTAACGACTATTTTATTAGATATAGAATGAAAGATGCAGATAATTTGTACACATATCTAATAACAGGCGATGATTCTAAGTCTTTGATAACAAACTTTAAGCCTGTGAATGTTGAAGATTACCCTGGTGCTATAGCATATAAATTTATGGCACCGCTCCCACCAGAAATCGCATTATTAGATATGGCTTTTATTGCTGAAGAAGCAACACCTACACTGGTGGAGAAATTTGACCTTATACCTTTTATAGAAGAAAAAATTCCACCTACAGTTTTAAGACAGCCAAACTGGGATGATGTTGATAAGCCTATAAGAGACAGGCAAACAAAATATCAATCACATACAGATCTTGTTGGTACTAATGTAGATGTAAGAAAACAAATAGAAGATAGAGTTTTAAGTGGAAGTTTAGAGACAGCAAAAATAAATGTTGATTATAGTCAGTTTAAAAACTTTTCACACTTTGGATCAGTAGAAAAGAAACTAAATAATTTTAGAAATAAATTATACGCAATAGAAACTTATGCAGCAAACAGTGCATCATTATTAGGAACAGGAACTTCACAAGGATATTTAGGAAACGCTGCTGGTGAATTAGTAAGCGGATCTTCAGATGATGTATTGAAGTGGGAACAGGAAGCTAGAAAAGTTATAAACGGATTTGATGAATTTGAAAACTACATGTACAACAAAAGCTCTTCTTACTCATCAGGATCAAACGGTGTTTTTTATGACAATGCACTTCCAAAGTATGCAGCTGCTGGTACATTATCAGATCCTTTTATTCCTTACTCTACAACCAGTTCAAGGTTTACAACTTGGTATACTACACAACAAGCTAGTGCTTCTCTATATGATAGGGGTAATGCAAACAGATTAATTAATTTAATGCCAGAACATATTACATCTGATTATGAAAACGAAGAGTTTTTAAATTTTATGGATATGATAGGACACCATTATGATATAATATGGACTTACGTAAAGTCACTAACAGATGTACATGATAGATCTGAAGACATTACAAAGGGTATATCAGCAGGACTTGTAGAGCCTGTTGCGGAATCTTTAGGATTTCCTATGATCGAAGGTCGTGATATGGTTTCACTTCCTCAGTATCATCTAGGTCTTGCAGAATCACCAACAGAAAAAGGTGTTTACAATGTAAGGTATACACAGAAATCACAGAAAGATGTTACAAGAGAAATATGGAATAGAATACTAGCAACTATGCCTTACATGTTAAAAACAAAAGGGACAAAACAATCCCTAAAGGCATTAATAGCCGCTTATGGAATACCAACATCTATTTTAAGAATACAAGAATATGGTGGACCTAGACCTCAAGCTGATCAGAATGATTTTGACATAAAACAAAAATTTACAAAAGCACTAGATTTTAATTCAAGTCAATATGTGTCAACATCTTGGAATCATGCACAACATACAACACCATTTGCACAATACGCAAGAACAAATGACACAATAGAATTTAGGTTCAAAGCAGCATCTGAAGAAACTATGCAAATAGCAACAAAAGTTAGTGCTTCAGGTGACAGAATGGCAACAATACAGTTGGTAAACGATGGTGGTGCTGATGGAAGAGGAAAATTAAAATTTGAATTAGAAGGAAAAGAAGGCGGTGGTAGAATATCACAAAGTATAGAATTGCCTTCACATGCAGTCTATAATGGTGAATTCTGGTCAGCGATGGTTAGAAGAAGAACACACCACTTAACATCTTCTATTAGTGGAAGCTGGTATGATATGGCACTTCCTTCTGACTTACACACATCACAAAGTTTTGACTTGTTCTTAGGATATTATGATGCAGGCATTGACAAAGTAATTGTTGCAGAGTCAGGAAGCATGACAGTAGAACATGAATTCTTGACAGAGGCATTTGCTAGAACAGGATCTCATCATGCTATACTTGCAAATCCAACTGACATGTGGCAGTGGGGTGGTTCAACAACAGATGCACATACTGGTAGTTTTGGTAGTCCATTTTCTGGTTCTATGATGGAAGTAAGATATTGGTCTACTCCTCTAAAGGCAGATGCCTGGTTAAATCACGTAGGTGCTCCAAAAGCAGTTAATGGAAATCATGAGAGTTCATCATATTTTGATATGAGTGCAAGATTTAGTTTTGATGATAATATAAACTTAAATGATTCTCCGAACGGAATAAAAGATTATACATTTACAGATGGACAATTAATTGCTACTGCATCTGGATTCCCTGACACAATTAATTTTAGCAGTGTTTCTGATAGACAGAATGCATTTGTACCAAAGATAGGATTTACAAAACAAGCAAATAAACTAAGAATAGAAGCCAATACACTAAAACAGCCTGATGGAAGTCCTGGACTTTTAAGTCCGACAGAAAGAGTTGAAATAAGCTCTTACGATAATGCTGGTTTAGACTCCAATAAATTAGGTGTGTTTTTTGCACCTTCTGATGTTATAAATGAAGATATTATGTTATCTTTAGCAGACTTAGACTTTAGCAAATATCTTGGTGATCCTAGAGACATGTACAATGACAGATATTCATTTGGTGATTTGGATGGAATATCAGACACTTACTGGAAGAAGTGGACTACAAAACAAGGTTTCTGGGATTACATGAAACTTATAAAATACTATGACTTAAGTTTATTTGATCATATAAGAAGGCTATCACCTGCAAGAGCAAGAAAAAATATTGGTATACTGATAGAATCACACATATTAGAAAGACCAAAAATACCTGTAGGGGCACCGCCTGTATTTGATGACATTATTAAACGTGCTGAGATCGATGCAAAATATGCAGAACCAACATCTTCTAATGATTTCAGAACTGCAGAGGTTAGTATAACACCGGTTCCTGCTACTTCATCTAATGAGTTTAGAACTGCAACAGTTACTGATACAAACTTAAGCAACAGTATAACATCTTCAAATGTAGGTGATTATTCTACAATTGCTCTAGGACAAACAGGATCAATAAAAGCATCAAGAGATGAATTTGATACTGCAACTTTTGATTCTGAACTACGTGGTAATGCTCAATCATTCACACTTAAGAGTTTTGATGTTGATGTTTTACAAACACCTGGATCACCAGAGACAGACTATAGTGGATCACAAGTTTATTTTGCTGGTGGTGGATCTGACGTATTGTTTGAGATACTACAACCTATGGTCACTGGTTCTAGAATTGCTAGATTTAATCAAGAGAGAGTTTTCTTTTATGGATCTAATATAAGTGCATCAAAAGATTTACCAAATTCATCATCATTACATCCTACAGATGTTGAATCATTGTTTACAACGCATACAGGCCTATCAAATCTTGCATATAATGGATGTAAAAACACTGGATTAAACCAACCGGATGGAACAGACAAGGCAGTTGAAATATTTGATGTCAATCCTTACGCAGTTACTGTTGATAAAAACATCGATTCCAACCTGGATGTTGATCTGATAAATGAATAATTAATTAAAAGAAAAGTAAGTGATATTTATTCTAAATGTTTCTATATTACTTTAAAATTAGGAGTTAATAAACATGGGATACCTTAATAACGCGACAACAGTATTAGACGCAGTCTTAACAAAGAAAGGGCGTGAATTACTAGCTCGTGGCCAGAACGAATTTCAAATAACAAAATTCGCACTAGCAGATGACGAAGTAGACTATTCATTATGGGATGAAACAAATCCATTAGGAACAGATTACTACGGATCAGTAATAGAAAATTTGCCATTGCTAGAACCAACTTCAAACGCTAACACTGTTATGAGATATAAGTTAGTTACTAGAGATGTTGGAACTAATAAGATGGCTATCATTGATAACTTAGGTGACGGTAACGAGACTGTTGTTTATGGTAATGTTAATGGTGCAGGTAACGGTAGGACAGTAACACCAGAAACCAAAAACGTTCAGGGAATACAAGTTGATCCTAACGGTTACTCGTTTACCATACTAAATTCTTCTATTGCATTTTTGACAAGTGATTCTGGCGTTGTACCTAGCGGTATAAACTACGAAACTAGTGAACAAAGCATGAGTCAAACTGTTTATGGTTATTCTTGCACTATTAAATCAAAAGCTATTCTAGAATCACAGCACGGTGCTACAACATCTGTTATTGTGACTGGTCTAACTTATGGTGCAACTAAAGCTGTAACAGTAACAGTAAATTATTTAGACGAAACTTAATATTCGTCAATTACATACAAGGACTTTAAATGGCATTTTTAGATAGATCATCTCTAATAGTAGACGCTGTCCTTACTAATAAGGGCAGAGAAAGATTATCCTCGAATTCATTTGAGATAACAAAGTTTGCTTTAGGTGATGATGAAGTTGATTACAGCCTTTATAATGAGGCAAACACTAATGGACCAAACTACTACGGTGTTGCAATAGAAAATATGCCTATATTAGAGGCAACAACAAAAGCAGATACTGCTCTAAAATTTAAATTGATCACTCTTCCACCAGGAACTGTAGAAACTCCACAAGTTGATTTAGGTATTCCAGCTAATGTTTCTATGACAGGTGAAGATGCTACAGTTTTTATTTCACCTAGCACACTTAATATGGGTGGTGAAGAAGAGGAGTACATATTTGAACTAGCAGATGATCTCCCTATTGAAATAGTAGTTGGACAATTTACTGCTCCTAAAAATGTACAGGATCCTGCAGATGTTGCCTTAGAGGATCCAAATTTAATTGTACCAGAAGGTTCACTAGGAGTTTTTGGTACTGCTATGCCGGGTGAGAGAGTTGTATTTCAATTAGATGATGTATTTGATGCATCTCCAGGTGATATACTTAGAATAAGCGGCAACTACTGGAAGACAAATAACGGTGAGTATCTTATTGAGAGAATTACAGAAGGTGGCAAAGGATACTCAGTTATGGCTAGAGGTAAATGGTCAAATAAAGAATACAGAAAATTTAAATACTCTATTTATAGAGGCCTAGTATCAGAAAAATTTAAAGAAGAAATACAGGGAAAACAACAAGGCATATTTAACGAACCTAATCCTGAAAAAGAAGTGGGTAAGGGTTTTAACATTAATCCAGGAGGAAAATAATGCCAGCAAAAGTAGGATACGGCGGTAAAGGAATGAAAGGCGGATTTAAATCAGCAATTTCAAAAAAAGCGCCTGCATCAGCTACAAAAACTGCAATTAAAAAGCAGAAGAAAAAAAGAAAAGCAAGATCGATTCCAGGTATAGTTAATAAAAAGATTCCTATAATACCAAGTATAAAGCCAACTAAACCACCGGCATTAGGAAAACCAAAAGGTTCACCTGTAACTATAACAGGAAGGTCAGCGACTTTAGTTTCTAAATTTGTTGATAAAGAACAAATAGTAGATTTGAAAATTACGGGTTTACAATCAGGTGTGACAAAAACAATTAAGGTCACAGTTTACCCAAAAACTTAGAATAATTATATTTATTACAGAATAGGAGAGCTAAGAAATGGCACAGCAAGAAGGTATATTTACAACATTCGACGATGACGATAAGGTAACTAGTCAGATTAGTATCGTCTCATCCGGCATGTGGTCCGGTGGGGTCGGTACTTTGACTGCATTCCATACGTCATCCACACAAAGTGGAAGTACAGGACAACACTACTTAGATGTTTATAACGGTATTGTTGGTACTGATGCAACTGCATCGGTTCAATTTTCTGTAGCATTTGGCCATTACGCTGGTTCTGGTTCAAAAGTAGGAGATGCAGATTACGCAGCATCAAAAGCAGTTTATAGACAGTTTAGAAATCTCTTACTACCACAAAATGAAGAGTTCTTTAACATAACAGGTGCAAGTGGTAATGCAACACAGTCATTAGCTATAGCAACTGTTTCAATGAATAGATCACGTCTTAAAGAAAAGATGGATCCAGGTAACTGGGAGTTACGTGTTTCTGGTTCTGACGGAAAGACTTATAAGCTTATTGATGATAGTGGTGCTACAAGCGATCCTACAGTCAAGAAGACAACAAGAGAATTCAATGTTATATCTGGTTCTATAGAATCTGGTACTGCTGTATCACCTTCAGGTGAGGTTAAGTATTATGGAAAATTCTATCCGGAGTCTGGCATTGTTATTGCAGACATAGCAACACTAGGTGGAGCTACTACTTTTGCTGGGTATAATATAACATCAACATCTGTTGATCGTAATAATACACAAAGACTTTATCAAGGAATCAGTGGATCTGGATACTTTGCTTCAAGGCGCGAAGAATCAATAAGATCTACGCATTACTTCTGTAGAGTAAAACACAGCATGTACAATCACTCTCAGAATCCTACGTACTTCACTGCTTCAACGAACGAACTTACAGTTCCTTCTTTTAGGACAGATCCGCAATCATATATTACAACAGTTGGTTTATACAATGATGCTAATGAGCTATTAGCTGTAGCAAAACTTTCTAGACCAATTTTAAAATCTACTAGTAGAGAGGCACTAATTAAAGTAAGATTAGACTTCTAAGCTTTATTGCTTAAACTAGGACAGTTTTAATTGTTGTAAAATATTTATTCTAAACAAGGATACGTATGTTTACGCCAATCAGAAAAGAAGACAAGCAGGTAACACCTTACACAATTCATAAAGAGTTTACTGTACAGAATTATGCTGGCATTAATACTGCTACTGATTTGGGTATTTTCCAAGCAGAAGCCATAACAGGTAGTTTACAAGGTTTTGCATCTAATGGAAGACCTGCATTTGAAACTAGTTCTGCACAGGTTAATACATTTGTAAGTGGTGGCAATACTTTTAATGTTTATAAAACACCGTTATATGAACAAATAAAACATAATTTTTTTGAATTTGCAAATCCTAATAATAGAGTTTCCTCACAGCCTCAGCCACAAAATGTATTAGATATATATTGTAGGCCGTGGGGACACCCTAAATCACATGAGACTGGTTCATTAACAACATTAAGTTTTGATGAAAAATCATACCATTGGCAAACACTAGGATTAAGAAAAATTTATAATAAAGCAAATGTTGTAAGTATCCCACAAAATTTATTTGGCGAAGGAATTAGATCGGGTTCTATTGAAATAACAGACTATTCTTCTGGTGATGCTTTGACTATAGTTGATGACGGCTATGGAAACTTGTATGACCAAGCATATGAAACAGAGTTTAATAACGGAAGACCAACAGCTGACGGCTCAGGTTCAGCATTAGGTGTGGTTTCTTATGAGTACGGCCTAGTAATGCTTTCAACAACTTCAAGTTATTATGAAGGAATTGCTAGCGGATCAGGTGCAACTGGCTGGAAATTAAAGTGGGAATCAACAAAAACTGTATATGAGCATGAATATCAGTGTATAATTCCTTCAGAAAAATATAATGCGTCAACAAATATAAGCACAACTTTTCAGAGGAGTGGAAGCATAACTATACCTTCATCGTCTGTCTCTAGTCTAGATTTATTAAGACAAGTAATGCCACCTGCAGAATCACAGTATAGTACAGGAAGTTCTATAAATGCTGCGACTACTACAGAAGGATTTGTAACACATTCATTTTTTGCACCTTATATTACAACAGTCGGATTGTATAACGATGCAGGAGACTTATTAGCAGTAGCAAAAACTTCAAGAGCGATTAGAAATGACCCTGAGATAGCTATGTCATTTGTTGTGCGATTTGATATTTAATATAAACGGAGAACCGCAATGTGTAATTGTAAAGATTGTAAATGTGAAGAATCTTGTGAATGTAAATGTTGTGTGTGTTAAGTAAGATAGGAGAAAACAGATGTTGAAGAAAATTATAATAGGCTTATTGTTAACCTCATCTTTGTTTAGTCAGATAAGTGATAATAACTTTTTTGTAAACTTTTTTAAGTATTCAACAGCTTATGCGAGTTTTAGTTTAAATGCACCAAGACACCAAGACGATAGATTTGCTATTGTTGGTGGTTTGTCTACAGGCGACCTAGTATTTGAAAGGTCTGAAAGAGAGTTGAAACCTGACTTTCAAAAATCATTTGGTATTAGGAAAATTGGTAGATTTAAATATGAACCCAAAAGAGGTGTTAGGAATGCAGGAAAAGGTGGAGAGTGGTATGATGGATCAGAACAAAATGCTAATGAAAGTGCTACATTTGGACCGGTTAAAGGTTGGGAATTTTTAGTTAAATGGTCAGAAGGTAGACAGTGGGGCAATGAATACTTAAATCAAGAATATTGGTTAAGGTATGTTGGCTCATGGTATGTTGCTAAAGTAGCTTGGACTGAGTTAGGCTTAGAAGAAATAAATTACGGTTCTGCAGACTTTAGGTTAAAAGCAAATGCTATTGATAATAAATTTAGTTTTAGCGCAGGTGTAAAACACAGACAGCATCCCGTATATGGATTTGATGCTGCAATTTTAGACACTACTTGGTATAGAGGACAATGGTGGAACTTTGCTGAAGATGCATTTGGAATAGATGATAATATGTGGTTTGATCCAACAATGCAAGATGAAGATGGGAACTGGTTAAAGCAACAACTATACGAATATGACCCTATTACAGGTGAGTTAAAAGAAATTGAAGGCGCTGGACCATTTTGGAATGAAGGTGGTGAGTATTGGGGACACGATTGGTTATGGAGAGATGCTGATGGCCGGATCTTCGCATATACAGATAGAGAATATTTCCTGTATCATTTCCCTGGTATGTTGGAAAAATACATCGATGGGAAAAAGAAAGATCTTGGATTTCAGCGAGAAACTTCTATAGTTTTAGGAGCTGACTTTTATCATTATTCCGATAATTGGTGGTTGCATGCTTGGGGTAATTGGATGCCGTATCATTATGGACACGACTTATATTCTTACCATAATGCAGATGCTTATGCTGAGCACAAAGAAGATAAAAAGAAGCCACACGAATTTATGTTTATGGAACCAATGTGGATGCAATGGCATGATTACGATTTTGGTGCGATATTTGGTGTTAAGATAAAGGACAATCTTGGAGTTTTCGCAGAAGGCAAATATTTATATTATTGGGAACGTCCTGCTTATGATATTAAGTTGGGCATAAATTATCAGTGGATGGGATTTTAAAATGAGAAGGTTAGTATTATTATTAAGTGCTGCTATGTTTTTACACTTTAGTTGTGAAGACAGTAGAGTAGAAGAGAAACTAGAAGAAAACATTGAGATGTGGGTAAATGGTTCAGAGTTTAATGTTCGTGAGTATTACGAAAGTATTACAACATACGGAGCTGCTGTTACACAAGAAGACGGATCTATAAAAAAGATATTTGTATTGCACTTTCAAAGAGAAGACGGAAGAGTTACACCTGAGAAAGAACACTATGCTCTAATTATGTATGATGATGCAGGCCAAGACAATGGTCAGTTAATAGATACAAAATTATATTTAGGTGGTACACAAATGGATTCATTACTACTACAAACTACAAGTGGTAGAATTACATTAGAGATTGTTGGATTATCTGATTTTACAGAATTTGCTCAAGCATCAATACAAAAATATGAAGATGGTAAAATTAGTGGTATTGCAGACGGATACTTTTTCAATCCATATAGAAATGAAATGCAACACGGAATAATTATTTTTGATAACTTAGTAGTAGGGACAGATCCTGAAGCTACATTTTATCAGGGAGTATATTAATGGCAGATTTAAAACTGGAAAGAGGTAAAACTAAGATTTTGCAAGCTGAAGGCGATAAGTATAAGAGAGGTTTATTAGTAAAACTGCTAGAAGACGGCGGGTATAAAGTTGCTTACTGGTATGAAGATGCAAGTAAAGTAGCACCTGTTGAAATGATAGTAGATGGTGATAGCATTAAAAAAGATGCGAATGTAGTAGAATTAAAGTTTCACCCTAAAGATTATTATAAGGACAAATAATGAACGGTGACGTTAAAATAGGAAAGCTACTTTGTGAAGAAGACATAATCACAAAGAGACAGCTAAATCAGGCTTTACAGGCTCAAGTCAAAGGTGACAAAAGATCTTTAGGCGAGATACTAGTAGATAAAGGTTTTTGCTCACTAGAAGATATTACAGAAGTGCTGTTAAAAACTGATTCTCATCATGAAGAAAAGCAAGAAGAGATTTCAGAAAAGATAGAAGCAAAAGAAGAGCCAACTGAATTAAGTGAGGATACAAAGTTTTCAATGTCAATCGGCACAATGATAGGTGTTGGAACAGCAATAGCTTCTGTTGTAGGAGTTTATTATATGCTTATTGGTGAGATAGAAGAAGCAAAAGAATTACCGAGTCTGGAAACACTTTATAAAGCGGAATACCCTTCAAGGCCAGAAGGTTATAACTGGCCCAGATCCTATGAGCAGTATAAGGATCAAGTAGGAACACTTCAAGATGACATGGATGATATGTATGAAACTGTTGAAGAGTTAGAGGAATTAATTAAAGATTTACAGAAAGAAGTACGAGACCTCGAGAAGAGGAAACGTGACAAGTAGGAGTTAGTTATGAGAAAGTTGCTTTTATTTTTATTTCTGTTTGCTTCATTAGGGGCACAAGTAACAGACAAAAATTTTAAAGATAAAACAGGTGATGGAGTCGCGGTTGTTGTTTTCACTTCAAAGTGGGCAGAAAGCGACGGAATGGACTATGTTAAAGGTGTAAAAGGACATGAAGATGCAGTTGTAATTAAAGCAGCTTCAGAAGACACCAAAAAAGTTTGCAAGAAATTAAGGTTAAGAAACTTTCCTTCTATAGCTTTGTTTGTCAATGGTGATAAAATAGACACTTGGAAAGGTGACATGGATGGAATAATAGAAGTTGAACCTAAAGATATTAAAGAAGCAATAGAAGATGCAATAGGTGGAGATGTTTTCTAATGATTAAGTTAAAAGATCTATTATTTGAGCAGCTAACAGACAATGATATTAAAGTTGGTGATGCTTATCATGTAAAAAGCCATATTGGCTATATGGTAAATTTTGTATATGAAAAAGAAAGAAGGGGTGGAGCAATACAAGTTGAATACCAATTTAAGCCCCAATATGGGGATCCCGGATTTATGGCAGTTGGTTCAGGACCAGCTGAAAGTGTTGATGGATGGGGCAAAAATAAAAAAATTAAAGTTACATCTAAGATGAAAAAAATGATGATGAAAACTCTAAAAGATGCTATTGACAGTAAGCACAATGGCTCTGAAGAGACAGATGTTTTATTAAGAAACAGAGGAATGGTTGGATCACTATACGCAGTATTAGGTTGGACCAAGAGGCTATAGGAGAAAAGTTATGGGATTATTAAGTACATTAGCAAAAGGTGCAGGAAGTTTATTAGGCGGAGATGCGCTTAAAGACGTAGGAAATATAATAGACGACCTACATACATCAGGTGAAGAAAAAGCCGCTGCTAAGGAAAGAATTACACAGATAATAGCTCAAGCAGAACAAGCTGCTCAAGCACAAGTATCAGCAAGATGGGAAGCCGACATGAAACACGGCAGCTGGTTATCAAAAAATATAAGACCACTAACATTAATCTTTCTTACAGTGATATTTACTATATTAAGCATCTTTGATGGCAATCTAGGAGAGTTCACGATCGGTGCAGCATATGTACCAGTTTACCAAACTCTACTAATGACCGTTTATGCTGCTTACTTTGCTGGAAGATCAATAGAAAAAGTTAAGAAGGTGACAAAATAATGAATGAATCAGTTTATAAGTTTAGAAGAATGACAGCTTCAGATATGGACGAGTTAGATGCTCAGTTGAGTAGAGACAATGTAAAGGGAACACCTGATTTTGACAAGATGACTTATACCATTCACAGTCCTAAAAAATCTGTGTATTTAGATTATTATATAAAAACTAAATATAAGAAATTCAAACCAAAAAGAATTAGAGAATCTGTAGAGTCTGTAAATGAAAACGATAGAGAGACTTATAAGCAGTATTTTAAAGACAATAAATATTTTAGAAAAGAAATGATTAAAATTGAAAAGTATGCTAAAGGTGTGCAATCATATATGAAAAGAGGTGACTTTGGTTTTGCAACACAGATACTTGGAGACATTAAATTTCAAGTTGATAATGTACTAGAAGAAATAGCAGATGAATTTGATAGACCAGATTTAGTAGACCATGTATTGCGCGAGTCACCTGAAAAGCAACCTGACTACTATAAAGGGCTTTCTAAAAAAGATAAAGAAGAGAGAGAAAGAGTTATTAAGCGTAGATCAAAAATGGATAGCGACGACCCTAAGGCTTATAAGGGCTTCCGCTCTGACAAAGGTGTGAAGTCAACCAAGAAGTCTCAATACACGTCTAAATTTAAAAAAATGTTTGGTGAGTTATCAGAAGAAGATAAAAAAACTGTAACAGAAAAATTAAATGCTAAAATTCGTAAGTCATTAAAGAATAAAGCTAAAAAAGCAAATGCACCAATGGGAGCACTAACAACAATTTATAACAAAGGTCTAGCAGCTTGGAGAACAGGACACAGACCGGGTGCTAATCAACATGCATGGGCAATGGCAAGAGTTAATTCAGTTTTAACTGGTGGTAAAGCAAGAAAAGTTGATGCTGCACAGTGGAAACAGATTTCTAAACACAGGAAAAAATAATGTCAGTATATGAAAATAAAGGACCTTGCTGGACAGGTTATAAGCAAGTAGGCATGAAAAAAGGAAAGAAAGGTAATCAAGTTCCTAACTGTGTTAAGGAGCATTGTGGATGTGAGTCTGATCATTACGATGTCTATAATGAAGAAGCAGGCACAGGTTATACTCTATCATTTCCCAGGCTTTCAGAAGATCTTAAAGAAGCAGAGTATCAAGGACGAAAAGTAAAATTAAATAAACCTATGCAGGGCGACAAGAAAAAATTTAAAGTATACGTTAAAAATAAAAAAGGCAATATTGTTGTAGTTCATTTTGGACAAGGTGGTGACGCAAAAGGCGGCACAATGAGAATTCGAAAATCAAATCCAAAAGCAAGAGCATCATTTAGGGCAAGACATAATTGTGATAACCCAGGACCAAGATACAAAGCTCGTTATTGGTCATGTAAGGCGTGGTAATATGAATTTAAAAGAATTTTTAAAATTAAGTGAAGCATATGATCCTAAAGAATATGCAGCAACAAAGCGCGATGTTAAAAAATTAGAAATGAAATGTAAAAAAGCAGAAAAGCTTTTAGCAGATATTTCTAAAGATTTTGTAAAAATACACAACGGTGCCCCATCAAGCCATACAGTATTATACAATCATAAATATAAATTTAATGACCTTGCAAGAGATGCATCGGTCCTGTTTGATAGTTGGTTTAGTTTTCTATATGAAGACGGTGACTATATAAAATAAAAGGAGACAGTTATGCCTGCAGATAGTAAAATAATAGATAAAGTAAAAGACTCTAATGGTGATTATCACATACAAGATCAAAAGCACCAAATAAATACAGAGTTAATCGGTATAATAAAATTTAGACAAAACAAAAAATGGTTAATTAGTATTGTTGTTGTTTCACTATTTGCTACAATATTAGGGCTCATGATATGGTTTATGAGTAGTGGTGTTGATGTGATGGGTGGATGGAAAGAAATATTATTGTTAATGTTAGGTGGTTTCGTTGGATCTTTTGCTAAAGTCATTGACTTTTGGTTTAATAACGCTGAAGACGACGTAAAATTACTAGAACATGCAGACGATTAATAACTTTTTCTATAAAAAAACATATTTATTAATATAACGGAGAGAGCAGCGTATGTCATATTATAGCGAAGCCATTGCGAAACACATGTACACACATTTGGCTACAGAGGGGAAAGAAGAGTATCAAAAATTCTTTAGGTCTGCTCTTAAAAAATTCAATATAAAGTCACCAGCAGAATTAGACGACTCTAAGAAAAAAGAGTTTTTTAATTATATAGAGAAAAATTACAAAGCTAAAAATGAAGACTTGGTTGGTGAAGGTGTTTTAAAAGAAAATCCTGCTGTTATAGCAACAGCTGCTCGTATGGCGATACAAAATGCTCAAGGAAAAAAAGTTTCTGTTAATACAGCAAGGCAGAAAGATTATGGTAAAAAAGATCCTTCTGCACACAAAAAAGCAAAAAGCATCTTTGATAAAATTAAAGACAAGTTTAAAAAGAAAGAAAAGCCAAAAAAGAAAGAAGCACCTAAAAGCCAAAGCAAATCAGCAGCACAAAAATATGCAGATTTATATGGTGGAGGAGCAAAAGTAGAATCTACTAAAGAGTATGGTAAGACTCTTGATAAGATGGCAAGTGATAGAAAGATTAAGAACATATCCAAGAAAGATAGAGAGTTACTAGCAAAACTTGCACAGATGATGAAGACTGCAAATGAAGGTAAGCTTAGTTCTAAAATAAGAAAAGCTATACTTGTTGCAATAGGCATGAGTGGTAATATGACAGGTGCAGTTAAGAAGATTGAAAAGATGGCAAAAGGCTTATCTGATGATCCTAAAGTTATGGCTGCTTTAAGAATTGCTAATGAAAATATAAATGAGAACGGAAGAGCAATTATGAAGTCTATTTCTAATGCAAATAAAGGTGCAATCGCTACAGGCGGTGGTTATGCTCCTTATATTAAGATGGGAAGAAATTCTTGGAAGCAAAAGAAAACAGGAACTAAGTCTCACGATGATGGAATATTCGATGCAATAGGCACATTTAAAGATTTTGAGATTAAAGAAGCTTTAGATCCATATAAAGATTTTGACGGTTCACCAAAAGAAGACTACAATTTAAATCTCGGTGCTTTCGTAGATGAGTATCAAAAGTTTTTAAAGTTTATGAAAAAACATAAAGAAGTTCCAGATAAAAATAAAAGAGAGTGGGCCTTAGCAATTAGAAAAAAAGTTGGTCAAGGTATGTTTAATGGACATATTCATGGTTTTGAAGATGTATCAGATTTACTATCTATGGGTGATAAATTCAGAAATTTAAAAGAGGGCACCCTTAACGAACTTGACTGGAATCATGATATGAGCAGGATGTCTAGTGAAATAAATAAAGTCATGAAGATGGCTGGAATTAAAGTTCAAAAGCATGTACCTTATAAAAGGGCAAATATGGGCGGTGATTCTGCACTATATGGTGCATTTATTACGACAAAAGACAAAGACGGTGAAGAGACAATTTTGCCAATAGAAGTAGATAGAAAAGGCATTGTAAGGTATGCAGGAGGTCCTAGTAAATGGCATCCGTTAGAGAAGATTGGTATGCTTAATATGAGTCATGCTAAGCCAGACGACTATTTAAAATTTAAAACTTATGCAAGAACAAAAGCTTATTTAAAACAATTTAAAGGGATGCCAGGCTTTGGTCAGTCATCAATATCAAGGAAGAAATAACATGAAAATTAAAAAATCAGACATAGCCGAGATGGTAAAACAAGAAGTTGCATCACTTAAAAAAGAAGATGTTACACTTCCAGCAAATATTAAAAGATTTATGGATAAGTTAACCAGTGCTTTAAAAGACAAAGGCCTTAATAGAAAAAGGCAGACTGCGATACTAGGTGGTGTTATAGATTCACTTGGCATCGATCCTAGCCAGCTTATGAGGATGGTCAGAATGTCAAAGAAGGGCATGGAAGTGAAATCACGTAATTTACCTGAAAATAAAGAAAATATTACTGAGAACAAACTGTCTAAAGAACAGATGAAATTTGCAAAACCTATTTTTGCTGCAGCAGCTAAAAAAGGTGGATTTAAGATTAAGAAAATGACAATGTACCGTCAACCACAAGCAGAAATTGCAGTATACAAATATGGAAAAGATAGTGGTAGCCTGTGGAGTGTTTGGGGAACAACTTTTACTAAATCAGAAGCAATGGCAATAAAAAAACTTATTGAAAAGACAGATTCTGATATGATCTCTGGAGAACCTTCTTACAGACCGAAAGTAAAAGTTGGAACAGATACTGAATATATGGATCTTTGGGTAGCTGCTCAATTCGCTGGTATAAAATACGATCGCGATGAGTATGACAGATTATTTAGGAGTAAAGACTAATGATTAAATTAAAAGATTTACTAAAAGAGAGCATTGGCGGTTTAGTTACTATTCCTGCAATAAATGCACCTATGAATTATGAAGAGAGAAAGCCAGTACAGGAATTAGAATACACGCCTGGTGATCTTGATTCTGTTAATAAAAAATCTCAAGAATTAGGTAAACTATTTAGAAAAATGGCAAATCAGATTTCTAGAGATCTAGATAGTAAAGAAAATAGAGCAGTTGGTCAAACACTAAAAGCTTACAACGCTTATTTTGCAGAACTTAAAAAGATGAACAAGGCACTAAAATGATAAAATTAAAAGATTTAATTGCAAATTCTTCACAAAAAGGACATATATCTCAACATCATCCAGCTGCAGCTTTTGCGCCTACTAATACTGTACAGGAAGGACCTGCTGAAGATGACATGAAATCAGCAGAAAAACTTAGACACGGATTAGAAGATGCTATCAGCATCATAGACAAGCAGATGATTATGATTGATCAAAAGCTATCTAGTTTTAATTCTCCAGGTCTAAAACACGCTTTCACAGATGCCTTAAAAGCAGGATTAAAAAGACAGGGTAAGTTTGAATGGAAGGTTGCATCAAAAAGATTAAAAGATTATTACAAAAAAAATTAAAGTCACAATAGGTGACATAAATAAGATGAACGGAGGTAGTAAGATGAAAGACGTATTAAAGTTATTATTATCAGCAGTTATACTTTTCGCTGCTGTCCCAACTGTCAATGCAGCTGATATGAATATGGCTGGGATGGAAGAGATAAAGAAGAAGAAAAAGAAAAAAGGTAAGAAAATGCAAAAAGGCAAGAAGGGAAAGAAGAAGGGCTTCTTTTCTAAAATGTTTGGTAGCAAATAGAAAGGACTAAATGAAGAACATACTTAAAGTATTACTTTCAGCTTTTATTCTTTTAGGATCAGTTCCAACATTACAAGCAGATAATTCTGCAGGTATGGAAGAGATTAAAAAGAAGAAAAAGAAGAAGGGCAAAAAAATTAAAGGTAAAGAAGGCAAAGGTAAAAAAGGCGGAGCTTGGGGTAATTGGAAAGCCAAGTGGAAGAAGAAGAAAGATAAATAATGAATAATCCTATAGCAAAATTTTACCAATGGCAAGTAAGTAGTGGAGCATTAGATGGTTGGACATCCTATCATTTGGCTGCTGGGCTATTTATTGCTAAAGTTGCACAATGGCTAGGAGCAACAGACTTCTGGGCTGTCATGTGGGTTGTTATTATCGGTGTTGCATGGGAAATCTTTGAAGTATATGTTGAAGGTACTGAAGAAACTTATGGCACAAAAGAAAGATGGGCATATAATACAGGTGCTGATCTATTCGTGGAGATAGCAGCAGCATGGTGGATGGTACTTTAAAATCTTATCGACATTTTCGTAAGTATACTGATCCTGAAATCAGAGATGAGCAGGACGAGTATTTTGATAATGATGCTACAAAGCAAACTGCACCCGGTCTTTTTCGTGATAGAGATGATATAACCTATTATATAAAAGACTCTAGACTAGAACTTCTAGATATGGATGAGTTACGATTATTAAAAAACTCTGATGTTGCAGAAATATTAAAACACGATAAAAAAGATATTAGACTAAAAGCTGCTATAAAGCTAGCTAAGCATTATGGCAAAGACTATAAGTCTATTCTTAACGCATTTAGAAATGATCACAAGCTTCCTCCTCCTTTAGTTATAAGAGACAAACAAGATAATTTATACTTAATGTCAGGTAATACTAGAATAATGTTGGCAGCTGCATTAGGATTTAATATGCCGGTGAAGATTGTTAAGTACAAGAAAACTCTACAGACAGAAAATTTTAAGCTTAACAAATCAAAGATGATAGATGTTGCTAACTGGTTGGTTAAACAGCATAAGCTAAGATCAAAAGTTAAAATATCTAGAAGTACTAATATGAGAGGCAACTACTATTGGGATACTGATACTATAGTAATCGATAATAATCCGAGTGATATGTTAGATTTTGTAGAAACAATTTTACATGAAATAGATCACGCAATTGTGAGGAAAAAATTAGGTGCAAACAAATACGAAGTACAATATACAAAAGCTGGTCAAGAAGCTGTTGATAAAGGGAAAGACTTCCACGACGACAACCCATTCGAAATACAAGCAGAGAAGTATGCTGAGAAGAATGGTAAAAAATGGCTTAAAAAAATATTGCATTTTCTAAAATAGCAAGTATATATATTATCGTACATGTACAAGGTTTTAGTTAATTCTGAAATTATAATCTCAACAAAACTGATATAATAGTGTATTTTGAGTTATAATTTTTAATTTAATTTTAGCTAATAACTACTAAAGCTAAAGCTTATAGCTATAATAAGTTATTTTAAATTAAAAACTAAAACACTACAAAAACAACTAAAACTAAAGGTTTAAACAATATGAAGCCTAGAAGCGCTAAAGCAAAAGGTAAAAGGTTACAAAATAAAGTTACACAACTATTACAAGAAAAATATTCTTCAGTATTAGAAGCAGGAGATTTTAAGTCTACTACTATGGGTGAACATGGTATGGATGTACAATTATCCCCTTCAGCTAGAAAACATTTTCCTTATGCAATAGAATGTAAAAATCAAGAGCAGCTAAATATCTGGAAGAGTATGGAACAAGCAGAAAAGAACTGTGAAGGCTTAACTCCTCTTCTGATATTCAAACGTAATGGAACTAAAATATATGCAGCTCTAGAGATTAGTGACTTTTTAAATATATTAGATGGAAATAAAGAACAGACTAAGTAGTATACTAGATAACGTTTTTAAGAGTAAAAGCGTATCAGGTGGTGCTAATGAGATAGCTTATTGTTGTCCATTCTGCAATCATCATAAACCTAAGCTACAGATTAATGTAGAAACACAACAGTGGCATTGCTGGGTTTGTGATGCTAAGGGTAAGTCAGTATTTAGCTTGGCTAAGAAACTAAAAGCAGCTAAGTCTATTTATCAAGAACTAGAGGCTATATACAAAAACTCTAAATTTAGTAAAAGCAAATATGTAAAAGATTCCTTTGTAAAGCTACCAGAGGAATATATTCCAATGGCATTCTTAAAAAGTGACTCTCTCTCCTATGGACATGCTAAGAAGTACTTAAATAAAAGAGGAATAACAGAAGAAGACATTATCAAGTACAGCATAGGATATTGTGTAGACGGTGACTATGGAGGAAGAATAATTGTTCCTTCATATGATTCAAATGGCAATTTAAACTATTTCGTAGCTAGATCTTTTTACAATTCACCTCTAAAGTACAAAAATCCACCAGCACCAAAAGATACTATAATATTTGACATGTATATAAATTGGAATATGCCTGTAATATTATGTGAAGGTGTTTTTGACGCGATGGCTATTAAAAAGAATGCAGTACCACTTTTAGGAAAGACAGTACAAGATACACTACTTAAAAATTTAATTAATAATACAAAAGAAGTTATAGTATGTCTAGATGCAGATGCACAAGACACTATCTACAAGGTTACAGAAAAACTACTTAGAAATGGAGTTAAAGTTTCTAGAGTAAATTTAACGAAAGGCGATCCTTCAGACTTAGGGTTTAAAGTAATGAATTTTGCTTTAACAAAAGCAATACCGGTAAACGAATACGACTTAATAAGGCAAAAAATAAACATATGAAAATAAAAACAAAATTCAGATCACTCAAAAAGATATACCACATATCTGATATTCAAATAAGAAATTTAAAACGACATAAAGAATTTGAGCAATGTTTTGAAAACCTATACACTTTTCTTAGAAAAGATCCTGATAACTCTGTAGTCTACATAGGTGGCGATATCGCTCACAGTAAAACAGATATGTCTCCAGAGCTGGTAGATCAGCTTTCTAGACTGTTTAAGAATTTAGCCGATATATGTCCCACTCTTTTAATCGCAGGAAATCATGATTGTAATTTAAACAATAGATCTAGGCTGGATGTACTAACACCAATTGTACAGAATTTAAATCACTCTAATTTACACTACTTAGATAAGACAGATGTGTACTATATAGGTGATGTTGGCTTTGCTGTTTTAGAAGTAAGAGATGATGAAGCAAATCTACCAGATCCTAGTACAATTAAAGCAAAAACAAAAGTATTATTATTTCATGGTACTGTTGATAAATCACAGACAGACTTGGGTTTTGCATTACCTTCTGCTGTTAAACTAAAAGACTTTGATGGTTATGATATGGTAATGCTAGGTGATATTCACAAAATGCAGACAATGCAAGAATACAAAGAAGGAAAAGTTAAAAAGCCTGCTGTAAGATATTGTGGTTCATTAGTACAACAAAATCACGGAGAAACTTTACTAGGCCACGGAGTATCTGTATGGGATGTTAAGACAAGATCATTTGTACACCAAGAAATAGAAAATGAGTACGGATATTACACTATGGATATTGATAGTGGACTAGTACCAAAAGTAGATGATTTACCAAAGCAAGCAAGATTAAGATTAAGGGTTAAGAACACTTCGCCGTCTGATTTAAAAAAAGCGCTTACTGTTATTAAGCATAGGCACAACATAAAAGAAATGTCTATTATAAGAGAGGACAATTATAAGGTTGATGCCGGAAATTCTTCAACTGTAGACTTTGGTGATGTATCAGACACTGATGTACAGAATGGATTAATAGAAAACTATCTAAAAACAAACACAACAGCAGATGACAACACCATAGAAAAAGTTAAAAAAATTAATAAAGAGCTTAGTAGTGCTATTATAGGAGAAGAAATCTCTAGAAATATAAACTGGAAACCTACAAGATTTGAGTTTTCTAATATGTTTAGTTACGGAGAAGATAATGTAATAGACTTTAAAAGATGTAATGGAATTGCAGGATTATTTAGCCCAAATGCAAGTGGTAAGTCAAGTATATTAGATGCAATAACATTTTGTTTATTTGATAAATCAACTAGAGCTTATAAAGCAGAAAATGTTATGAATCACGCAAAATCTGATTTTAGCTGTAAGCTAGAATTTGATGTAGGGAATGATCAGTATGTAATTGAAAGAAGAGGAAGAATACAAAATAATAAAGTAGCATCAACAAGAGTTGATGTAGAATTTTATAGACTAGATGATGGAAAAAAGTTTTCATTAAATGGTGATCAAAGAGCATCTACAAATAAAAATATTAGAAAACTAGTAGGCACATATGAAGATTTTATAATGACTAGCTTTTCATCACAAGGCAATTCAGACATGTTCTTAGGTCTAAATCAGACAGAGAAGAAAGAAATATTAGGTAAGTTTTTAGGCTTATCTGTTTTTGATCAACTATATAAACTTGCAAAAGAAGAGTCTAGCGGCCTTCAAGCAATGTTAAAAAACTTTTTAGATGCAGATTATGATCAACAAATAAGTGATATTGAAAATGAGATGGATGCAGTTATAGAGGTAATTGAAAAGCTTAATATTTCACTTCATGAAAAAGAAGAATCTAGAGATGTTTTTAAAGATAAGATTATCGACCTTGTAAAAGTTATAAAACCAATTGACAGTACATTAAGATCAATAGACGAATTAGAAAATGAATATTCAAACACAGATGCAAATTTACAGTCACTAACTGCAAGATTAGAATCAACAAAGACGCAGCTTCAAAATGCTAAAAAAGATGAAGAAATACTTAAAAATAGAATAAGTTCAGAGAAGTATGTAGATATTGATTCTAGGTTGACTGAACATGAACTGCTAGTAACACAAAAAGACGAAACAAAAGTAGAAGTTAATTCTTTAAAAGTTGAAGTAAAGAACAAACTAGAGAAAATAAATAAGCTAGGTGATCTAGACTATGATCCTAACTGTGAAAAATGTGTTAATAATATCTTTGTCAAAGATGCGATACAGACAAAAGAAGCTTTGACAAATGATAAGCAGAGGGCAGGAACATTAGTGGCAAAGCTAAAAACACTAGAAAATAAAATACAGATAAATAATGATGTTTTAGAAATACACAGAGAATTTAAAAGCTTAAACTTAGAATTAAGTAATACTACATCTAACATAACCACATTTGAAAGAAGAATTAAAGAAATAAAAGATTCATCAAAAACTGCAAAAGCATTAAAAAGCACTGTAAAAAGTGAAATTAAAAGAAGTCAGTCTTATCAAAAAGACATAGACTTTAATACTGAGATACAAGAAAAAATAGATGATGCAAAAAATTCAGAGTCAATTATCAATACTGAAATAAAGGCAATGAATAATGATATACAGCAGTATGTTGGGAAAAAATCTGCGCTAGAATCTAAAAAAGAAGAAATAATACAAGTTATAAATAAAGTTACAGACTTAGAACAAAAGTACGAAGCATATAAATATTACTTGATGGCAGTTGACAAGAATGGTGTTAGCTACGATTTAATTTCTCAAGTCTTAATAAATGTAGAGACAGAAGTAAATGATATACTTGCACAAATAGTTGATTTCCAAATCATATTCGAGATGGATGGAAAGAATATTAACAACTACATAGCTTACGGTGATGATAAGTCTTGGTCACTAGAAATGGCATCTGGTATGGAAAAATTTATTTCAACTCTTGCAATTAGAATTGCACTGACAAATATATCAAACCTACCTAGACCTAATTTTATTGCTATTGATGAAGGATGGGGAACAATGGACAGTGATAACTTAAATTCACTATACCAATTATTTCAGTATCTAAAAAATATATTCCAATTCTCATTAATAATATCTCATATAGATACAATGCGAGATTTTACAGATATTCTACTTGAAATAAAGCAAGAAGAAGGACTTAGTAAAATAGTATTTTAGACGCTTTCGCTTTTAAGTACGTTTTTCTTAGAAACTGACTCTATTCTGACTTTGTGATCTAGCATCATTCTATTTAAAAAAGAACTAAAACTACGATAGTCGCTAATCGCATTCTTTTTTATCCAATCAGATAATTCAACATCTAAATAAACACACATACGTGATCTTTTCATGTGTACACCTTGTTTTAAGTTAAGTATAACAATGGTATAATAATTATATAACTTTTTAAAAAATAATTGTACATAATTTATTTTCGAAATAATTATCTACAAACCGATTAATATATGTCAAAGATCCAAAAAACAGCATTCTTACAAAATTTACAAGATATAGACGTATTTGAAAACGAAGAGGGAATAACCTCTAAGTATTTCAATATTACTGATATACCTTTAGAGTTACCAATGGGAAAATCTTCGATGCTCATTATGGGATCGAAGTTTTTAAAGAATGATATTGTTTTAAAATTAGAATTAGTAGATAGTCTTGGAAATGCAGTATATCTAGAGCCTGTATTTGATTATGAAGAAAGTGGTGGTGTAAGAGTTGGTATCGAAATCTATAAAGGCACTGCTGCAGGTTCTGCAACTTTAACAATACTGGGAGAATTAGACCCTACTACTTATGAAGGCGTAATTCCTCCAGAAGCACAGGGAATTTACAATGTAAAATACACACGGCCGTTAACTATAAACAAAACAATAGCAAATGATAGGCCAATAAGATTTTATAAAAAGCCAGAAGTAAGTGTTACAGAGATAATAAAAGGTCAAGTAGCATTAACATCAACATCTACAGGATCAAACGTACAAAATGTAGGTTACATAGAAGGATTTCCAGTACCAAACACAGAAGGAAATCAATTCACAATAGATGGTGATAATTTTGGAGAAGTTCAGTCTTATAATGATCAGGTATACGGATTTAGCCCAATAGGAAATTATGAATCTTATGACGCATCTGACCCAAGATATACATTTAAAATAGGTGAAGCAGACTTTTCATCTTCTATGGTTGGTGGAACACTAACAATTACACAGCCAAATGCGCTAACACCATTTCAAACTTCTAGCAATACAGTAATTCCTTCTTATTCTTCTAGAATAACAAAAGTAATAAACAAAAAGACTATTGAAGTTCAAAAACCTTTTGGAGTTTATGATTCAGGAAGTGGATTTTATAGAATTGCTGGAATAGGATCAGGATCATATCAGATAAACTGGCCTAAAGAGCATGAGTATGATACAAGTAGTATTAACTTTAAATCTTTTGCTGATGTAAGGCTTAAAAAATTAAGAACTTTTTCTGGTGATATAAATAGAGTAGCAGCTTATATAAAAAATAATGGACCTTTTAGTAACTGGGAAAAAGTTGTTGATACACCTGTTGAATCTCCAGAATTACTATTAGATCCAACATCAATGACTGGTACATCAAGAATAGGTGTATTTAGTTCTGACTCTGTAATAAACACTTATTGGACTGCAACAGGAGGACAATTTGGAACAGAAGAATCAGCAACAGTTCAAACATTCTCAGATAATGAGTATTTATCAGATTCTGTATTTGTATCTGCATCAGCAGCATCTATGCTTGATAATGACAGTAATGAGTGGATAAAATTACAGCTCAAGCAAAACTATTCTATGAGTTTCATAGAAAATACAGAGTACAGAATAAAAGCAAAGCTTTTCTGTGACAACACAAACGGTTTACAAAACTCTGTCAAGGCTGTATTCCACATGTCAGGTTCTGCTTTTGGAATGTCACCGTCTTTATCAGACGCAAATTATGGTAGGGCAATAGCAAAAGTTCAATTTGATAATATTGCTGATAAAACAGAACAACAAGATTTAGAGGCAACATTTGTACCAGACTCTTCCGGTAATGCAATACTTCAAGTAAGATTTACAGGTGGACATTGGCATATGTCACAGGTGTCTATAAAGCCAAATTCAGATACAAATTTTTCTCCTGAATTTATAAGATTAATTGCACCTGTACCACCACTCCAAACAAGACCAGATAGTTTAGATTTTGCATTTGAATTTTATGATATAAATAATAATAAAGCAAAAACTGTATTAACTACAATACCTGATAATCCTAATGGTGTAGAATTCGCAGGTGAGAATATGAATATTCTCGGTGATGACAATATGATAGGAGGATCTGTATTTGTAGGTGGTGATGCAATAGGAGCTGGTATTCAGTTTGGTGGTGTAAACTCAACATTGCCAGAGACAGGAGAATCAGCAGCAGAAGGATCAGGATTTATAAGGTCAGTAAAATATCAAGGATTTACATCTGCAAGCTTAAGCACAGACAATACAGGTTTTATGATTTACAGTGGTTCTGTTTTACCAGACTCAGGTGACAATTACTCAGGTGTTGGCTTAGAATTAGTTGGAGAAAGCGGAAGCCTTAGATTTGGAACAAAGCCTTCTAGATTTGAAGTAATAGCTGATGCATTCTTTGTTGGTAGTAAAAACACACAGTTTATTTCTGGTTCAGGAGGCATTATAGAAATAAGCTCATCAGCATTTCATTTATCATCTTCAGGAGATGTAATAATATCTGGATCAGTAACCGCAGTAGAAGGTAACATAGGCGGCTGGCAAATAGTTGATAATAAATTAAGTGGTAGTAATGCAACTTTAGATGCACTTGGATCTGCATTATATAAGTCTGATGAAGGACCAACCACAAATCCAAATGACGGATACTATATTGACTTTACACCTTCTGATAGTAATCAATATTTTGTAAGATTTGGGTCAAACTTTGCTGTATCATCTTCAGGCGTTTTAGTTGCAAGTGGTGCAATAATTGAAGGCCAGTTGACAGCATCAACTGGTAAGATAGCAGATTGGAATATTGGTTCCAATACAATAAGTAAAGCAACTAATAATAAATTTACTGGTCTATCATCTGCAGGTGATACTAGATTTTTTGCTGGTGCAACATCTTTAACTAATAGCGGAAGTGCACCGTTTAATATAAAGTCAGATGGATCAATAACAGCATCAAATTATAGATTTGACGGTGATGGTTTAATTACTGGATCTGTTACTGTTGGAGAAAGTGTTACTATACTTGGTGCAATATCTGCTAATACAATAAATACACCAGCAGCAGGACCATTTAAAGCAACAATAAATAGTCAAGGATTTGCAAGATTCGTATCAGCATCTATCGGTGGGTGGCATGTAGATTCAGATTCTATATTTACAGGTGACAAAGTCACAGACGCAGGTTATGCAGAGTCTGGAAGCATGACAATAACAGGAAGCGGTGGAATACATGCAAATCAGTTTATAATATCTTCATCTGGTGAAGCATTTTTTAAAGGTGAATTAGACAATACTGCAAAATTTGGTGGCGGTGCAGGTGGTGTTAGATTTAACGACTTCTTTGAAACAGAGACAGTTGAAGGAGTGCCAAGAATAGTACAAAAACCTACAGCAGTTCTTAAAAGTGCTACAGGACAAATTTTATCTGCAAATGATTTAAGTGGTAGTTATGGTGAAGCTAATGTATCTGCATCATTTTCAATAAGTGCATCTGGAGTTTCAATAGAGCAGGCAGATATATCAACACAAAAAGCACAAATCTCTGGACAAAGTGCTCAATCATCAGCGACTTCTGCGACATCTGCTGAAGGATCTTCACAAACAGCAAACCAAAAAGCACAAGCAGCTAATACAAGTGCACAAAGTTCTGATTCTAGTGCACAGCTATCAAATCAAAAAGCGCAAATCTCTGGACAAAGTGCACAATCTTCTGCAGGATCAGCACAATCATCTGCTGTATCAGCCACAGTAGCAGATGCTTCTGCCTCAGCTGCAAATACTGCTGCACAAAGCTCTAATCAGAGTGCTCAATCTTCTGCAACAGGAGCTTCACAATCTCAAGCTGGTGCTACTTCAGCACAACAAGGCGCAGGAGTATCGCAACAAGGAGCACAATCAGCAGCTAGTTCTGCAACAACATCTGAGGCTTCTGCACAGGCTTCTACACAAGCAAAATCAGATGCTCAGAGCGCTAAGACACAGGCACAAGTTGCTTCACAACAATCAAACCAATTTAGACAAGGAGCATTAGTTGCAAAAGAATCATCAGCAACTTCTAGTTTCGCAGCAAGAGACTCTGCTTCATTTTCAGAGACAAAAGCACAACAATCAAATCAGTTTGCACAGTCATCTGCTACATCAGCAACAACTTCTGAGGGGTCAGCTCAGAGTTCTAATTCAAGTGCACAAACAGCAAATCAAAAAGCACAACAAGCAGCATCATCTGAAGGAGTAGCTTCTACTGGTGCACAACAAGCAGCAAGTTCTGCTACAACATCTGAGGCATCAGCACAAAGTTCAAACCAAGCTGCTCAATCTTCTAATCAAAGTGCACAGGGCGCTAATACATCAGCTCAAAGCTCTAATCAAAGTGCTCAATCATCAGCAACTGGAGCTTCACAATCTCAAGCTGGTGCTACTTCATCACAGCAAGGAGCATCAACATCTCAACAAGGAGCAGGAGTATCACAACAAGGGGCGCAATCAGCAGCTAGTTCTGCAACAACATCTGAGGCATCAGCACAAAGTTCTGCAACTTCAGCAACTGTTGCAGATGCTTCGGCATCAGCAGCAAATACATCAGCTCAAAGTTCAAATACAAGTGCTCAATCATCAGCAACTGGAGCTTCTCAGTCTCAAGCAGGTGCCACATCAGCTCAGCAAGGAGCATCTGTTTCTCAACAGGGTGCACAATCTTCTGCAACATCTGCACAATCATCTGCTGTATCGGCAACTGTTGCAGATGCTTCGGCATCAGCAGCAAATACATCAGCTCAAAGTTCAAATACAAGTGCGCAAGGAGCAAACCAATCAGCACAAGGAGCAAATACATCTGCACAACAATCTCAGGCAGGAGCTGCATCAGCTCAGCAAGGAGCATCGGTTTCACAGCAAGGAGCTCAGTCTTCAGCAACATCTGCTACATCAGCAGAAGGATCAGCACAAAGCTCTAATCAAAGTGCTCAATCATCAGCAACTGGAGCTTCACAATCTCAAGCAGGAGCTACTTCAGCACAGCAAGGAGCTCAATCTTCTGCAGGATCAGCTACATCAGCAGCAGGATCAGCAACAGAAGCAGATGCTTCGGCATCAGCAGCAAATACCTCAGCACAAAGTTCTAATCAGAGTGCTCAATCTTCTGCAACAGGAGCTTCACAATCTCAAGCTGGTGCAACATCATCACAACAAGGAGCATCAACATCTCAGCAAGGTGCAGGAGTATCACAGCAAGGTGCACAATCATCAGCAGCTTCAGCAACTACATCTGAGGCATCAGCACAAAGTTCAAATCAGTCAGCTCAAGGTGCATCAGCATCTTCACAAGTTGCAAACCAGAAAGCTCAAGTTGCTAATCAGTCTGCACAATCATCAGCAGGATCTGCACAATCTTCAGCAGCATCGGCAACAGTAGCAGATGCTTCGGCATCAGCTGCAGAAAGTTCTGCACAAAGTTCAAATCAAGCTGCACAAACATCACAATCTGGTGCATCAACAGCACAACAAGGTGCTTCAACTTCACAAGCTGGTGCATCAACAGCACAACAAGGTGCTTCAACTTCACAAGCTGGGGCTTCTACTTCACAGCAAGGTGCACAATCATCTGCAGCTTCAGCAACTACATCTGAGGCATCAGCACAAAGTTCAAATCAGTCAGCTCAAGGATCAAATTCATCTGCACAATCTTCTGCAGGATCTGCAACAACTGCAAATCAAAAAGCACAACAGGCAACTACATCAGCAACAGGTGCATCACAATCAGCACAATCTTCAGCAGCATCAGCAACTGTGGCGGACGCTTCAGCATCAGCTGCAGAAAGTTCTGCACAAAGTTCAAATCAAGCTGCACAAACATCACAATCTGGTGCATCAACTGCTCAGACAGGAGCTTCACAAGCTCAAGCTGGTGCTTCAACTGCACAACAAGGAGCTCAGTCAGCAGCAAGTTCAGCAACATCTGCTGAAGGATCTTCTCAAACAGCAAATCAAAAAGCTCAAGCTGCAAATTCATCAGCACAAAGTTCAAATTCAAGCGCACAATCTTCTGCAACAGGAGCTTCACAATCTCAAGCAGGAGCTACTTCAGCTCAGCAAGGTGCACAATCAGCACAAGCTGGAGCATCAACAGCACAGCAAGGAGCTTCAACATCTCAACAAGGAGCTTCAACTTCACAAGCTGGAGCATCAACAGCACAGCAAGGAGCACAATCCGCTGCTAGTTCTGCGACAACATCTGAGGCATCAGCACAAAGTTCAAACCAAGCTGCACAATCATCTCAAGCAGGAGCATCTTCATCTCAACAGGGTGCACAAAATTCAGCAGGATCTGCATCAGAATCTGCACAATCCGCGGCACAGTCTGCAACAAAAGCATCACAAGCTGCATTACAAGCTCAAGGAGCAGCAGCATCTGCATCAGCAGCGGAAGATGCTGCGCAGCAAGCCGCAACAAAAGCTCAACAGGCATCAACAGCTGCACAGCAGGCATCTACAAAAGCATCTGATGCAGAAAGTTCTGCACAACAAGCAGCAGCCAAAGCACAAAATGCATCAAATTCTGCACAAACAGCAGCAATAGCAGCAACAGCTGCAGCAGCATCCGCATCACTAGCTTCTACATCATCTCAGCAAGCATCTACTGTTGCAACACAAGCATCACAAATTGCATCACAAGCAGCAGCATCAGCAACCGCAGCGGCTCAAGAAGCAGCAGCTTCATTGGCATCTGCACAACAATCAGATGGGTCTGCTCAATCATCTAGTCAGAGTGCACAGGGCGCTAATCAATCAGCACAATCTTCTGCAGGATCTGCAACAACTGCAAATCAAAAAGCACAAGCAGCTAATGCAAGTGCTCAAAGTTCTGATTCTAGTGCACAAGGTGCAGCTGGATCAGCTACAACTGCTAATCAAAAAGCTCAACAAGCATCTAGCTCTGCTCAGACATCAGCAGTATCTGCAACCTCAGCAAATTTATCAGCAACAGAAGCAGACGCATCTGCATCAGTAGCAAATCAAAAAGCACAAATAGCCCAACAAGGCGCTTCAACATCTCAGTCAGGTGCAAGTACTGCACAATCAGGTGCTGCAACGGCACAGAGTGGAGCAACATCAGCACAACAAGGAGCAAGCTCTGCAAATACTTCTGCACAATCTTCTGCAGGATCGGCTACAACTGCTAATCAAAAAGCGCAAATTTCTAATCAAAGTGCACAATCATCAGCAACTTCTGCGACATCTGCTGAAGGATCTTCTCAAACAGCAAATCAAAAAGCACAGCAAGCTTCTGCATCATCAACAACTGCAAATCAAAAAGCACAGCAAGCTTCTAGTTCAGCTCAATCTTCTGCAGGCTCTGCTACATCAGCAGCAGGATCAGCAACAGAAGCAGATGCTTCGGCATCTCTAGCTAATCAAAAAGCACAAGTAGCTCAGCAAGGAGCAAGTACTGCTCAAAGTGGTGCTGCAACTGCACAGTCAGGAGCTACTACTTCACAACAAGGTGCTGCATCTTCTCAGTCAGGAGCTCAATCAGCTGCTAGTTCTGCGACATCTGCTGAAGGATCTTCTCAAACAGCAAATCAAAAAGCTCAAGCTGCAAATTCATCAGCACAAGGAGCCGCAGGATCTGCAACAACTGCAAATCAAAAATCACAAGATGCAAATGCAAGTGCACAATCATCAGCAACTGGAGCTTCTCAGGCTCAAGCTGGTGCTACATCGGCACAGCAAGGAGCAAGTACTGCACAGAGCGGAGCATCAACTGCTCAGACAGGAGCTTCACAAGCTCAAGCTGGCGCTACATCGGCACAGCAAGGAGCACAATCTTCTGCAGGATCTGCTACATCAGCAGCAGGATCAGCAACAGAAGCAGAAGCATCAGCTTCATTGGCAAATCAAAAAGCTCAAGCTGCAAATGCATCAGCACAAGGAGCTGCAGGATCAGAAACAAATGCAAACACTTCAGCACAACAAGCTCAATCAGGAGCAAGTACTGCGCAGACAGGTGCTTCACAAGCTCAAGCAGGTGCTGCATCTGCTCAGACAGGCGCTTCACAAGCTCAAGCAGGAGCAAGCTCTGCACAACAAGGAGCTAATTCTTCAAATGCATCTGCACAGACTTCTGCAGTAGCAGCAACTTTTTCAGCAGCATCAGCATCAGTTTCAACAACAAGTGCACAATCTTCAGATGGATCTGCACAAAATTCAGCAGCATCAGCTGCAGAATCTGCAGCGTCTGCAAATACTTCGGCACAAAGTGCAAGTCAGTCTGCAACCAAAGCATCTGAAGCAGCAGAAAGTGCACAAGCTTCAGCTAACTCAGCAAGTCAGTCTGCTGGTGTTGCTACATCAGCCGCACAAAGTGCAAGTCAATCTTCTAGTTCAGCAACAGCTGCAGCAGCATCTGCAACGACATCTGCACAAGAAGCTAGTGATTCTGCTGGTTCAGCAGCGACAGCTGCAACTAAATCACAACAAGCAGCAACTGATGCAACTACAGCTTCACAAAAAGCTTCACAAGCTTCAACAAATGCAACTGCAGCTTCACAATCTGCAAATACTTCTGCACAATCAGCAGCTGGATCAGCAACTAGTGCAAATCAATCAGCAACAAAAGCATCACAGGCTTCAACATCCGCAGCAGCATCTGCAGCATCAGCATCAGCAGCATCAACAAGTGCACAACAAGCATCAACAAAAGCACAACAAGCTGCAGTACAAGCTCAGAACGCTGAGGGAGAAGCAGAAAATGCAGCTCAAGAAGCAGCAGATTCTGCAACAAAAGCACAACAAGCATCAGCATCTGCAACTGCAGCTTCACAATCTGCATCAAACTCTGCAACATCTGCAGCAAACTCTGCAACAACAGCACAACAAGCTGCAAGTATAGCAACACAAGCAGCAGCATCTGCAACCGCAGCAGCTAATGAAGCAGCAGCATCATTGTCATCTGCACAGTCTTCGGATGGATCTGCTCAAAATGCAAATTCAAGCGCACAAGGTGCAGCTCAAAAAGCAACCGATGCAACAAGTGCTGCTCAACAAGCATCGACAAAACAATCACAAGCTTCAACACTACAATCACAAAGCTCAACATTAAGATCACAAAGTTCTGCAATATCTTCTTCTACAAATTTAAGAGCTGATGGAATTCAAGCCATATTATCAGGATCATTAGGAGCTAGCACTTCAGTAGTGACACTACCTAATGTTATTGCAACAGGATCCGGTACAATAGCAGGATGGACTATAGATTCCGATGCAATATTTGTAGGTACAAAAGACACAAGCGGTTTTACAAGTGGCAACGGTCACATGACTATATCGTCTACAGGTGCAATACACGCTCCAAAATTTTATATAGATAGTTCTGGTAATGTAGAATTAGAAGGAACCGTTACTGCTACTGCAGGTGCTATTGGCGGATTTACAATTGCAAATAGTGATATTACTGGTAGTGGCGGTAAGTTAGTTACCAGCAATAGGTCAACTAATAACTTCGGAACAGGTACAACTTATAATACAACAAAAAGAGTAGAGCTTCTTCCAAGCAATATACAGATTCGTACTTATGTAGGTCATCCGCTTTCAACAAACGGAATTGATCAGTCAAGAATAATTTTTGATGCTGCTTCTACAGCATCATTTAACTTTTCTAATGGAGAGACTAATACTAAAATTAACACTGCCAAATTAAGACTAGAAAATATAGAAATTGGAAAATATGATACTAGTGACAATTTCACCGGCAAAAGCTTGTATATAGGAGTCGGTGGTGGTAGTGTAGGCTCAATTAGAAACAATATCAATGATGCATCTTCTGCATATGCAATCATAAAGCCAGACAATACCAATGCAGGTTGGATTGTAGGACAGAAATTATCTGTAGGAACTGTTGTTGCATTTACATCTACTGTTTATCAGTCAGGTTATAGATTTAGTGTTAATGGATCATCTTATTTTAGTGACTATCTTGTTGCACCTGGTGGCATTCATGTCGGAGGAACATCAGACCCTGGAACTGATAATCTATTTGTTGATGGTTTCACATACTCACTTGGTGGTCTTCACGTCGGAGGAACATCAAATCCAGGAACTGATAACTTAGCTGTTGATGGTTACACATACTCACTTGGTGGTCTTAATGTTGGTGGAACATCAGATCCAGGTGATGATTGCTTACGAGTGACTGGTCACGCGACTTTTGGAAAAGATACAACAGACAGTAATACTGTTACGGTTTATGTATCCAGTAATGCAGGAGATCAAGGTATACAGTTTTTAAGAGATGATTCTTCTACAACTTCTGGTGAAGGTATGGGTGCAATAGGTTTTGATACTATTGATGGAGGAGCACCAACAGATATTTTTAAATCATCTGCATTAATATCAGGTCATGCATCAGAGACTATGGGTACGGGTGATAAGGGTGGCCAAATAAGATTTTACACAAAACCAACTGATGCAGATGCTTCCACCAGTGCAACTTTAAGGGGTAAATTTAATGCTTCAGGACAGCTTATATTGGAAAGCGATCTTTCAATTGTTCAAGCTAAAAAGTTTTATCTTGATGATGTTAGCAATACGTATATCCACTCTCCAGGCTCTGATCATATAGACTTTGTAGCAGGTGGAGCAACATATCTAGCAATAGACCAAGACAATTCAAATACTGTTATTAGAGCAGATCTTTTTCTTGCAGGAAGTTCAACAACAATAGATTCCGGAGCGTATGGCTCAAATTACATAAGGCTTTTTAATAACAACGGTCACAGCTATATGGATTTCTTCGGTGGAGACATGTATTTTAGAGAAAATGGTAGTGCAGTAGGATTAATGATTGAAGATTCTACAGCTTATGTTGGCATTGGACATTCAGATCCAAATGCTCCACTAGATGTTAGAAAGAATCAATCAAATGACGCATATATAGGTATTTTTAGAAATTCAAGTTCATCTGATTCTGGAAACTCATACATACTAAACTTATGGCATTCTCAAGAAGATTCAACAAACCAATTCGATACAGGTGAGCACTGGATTCAATTTTCAGATAATAGCGGAACATTCTTAGGAGAAATTACTAGTCGAGTGACTTATACCACATTTACAGGAGGTCACGTGTCACAAATTATAAGTGGTTCAGCTGCAGACAATGAAAATGAGATGAAAGCTTGGAAGCCTGGTATGATCGTAAAAGCAACAGGAAACTTAAATGTAACTGGAAGCACTTTAGATTTAGCTTGGCCGGAAGTTACTGTTACAACAACTCAAAAAGACAAAGCTGTAATGGGTGTCTATAGTGATATAAAGCCGGGTAGTGGTTCAAATTGGGTGGGCCCATGGAATAACAAAAGCGCAGTAAGCAGTTCTACAGGAGACTGGGGTACAGGACATAATATGCATGGTTTAGATCCTGTAAAACCAGCATTGGACTATAATGCGGTTGGTGAAGGAATGATGTTGGTTACAGATACTAATGGAAATATAGAAACAGGCGATTATATCTGTTCATCTACAAGAACTGGTCACGGTGAAAAGCAAGACGATGACTTACTACACAATTACACAGTAGCAAAAGCTACACAGCCTTATAACTTTGCATCTGCTAGTAATGACGCAGACTTAGGCTATAAATCAGTACTAATTGCATGTACTTATCATTGTGGATAAAATTTTTTATTTTTTAAAAAAGTTAATAAATATATATTAACAAACTAACTTAACATAAGGAGAATACAAATGGCAGTATCTAAAAAAGTCCGAATTCCTGGCACATTTAGACTAGAGGTGGGAAACCACTCTTGTGTACACGAAGATCCAGAAGGAACTTTTGGTGGCGGATATGAATCAGGTTCTGTTGAAGATTATCTCTCTAAAAGTAAGATGTGTGTTGTAGAAGCGCCTAACGGCGGTGATGACTTTGAAATTGAATGTTTCATAGTCGCACAAAACTTCTTCACAGGATTCCCATCTTACTCAGGAGATAAGAACGCAGAAGGCTGTAAAGTATACGTTGAAGAAAAGTAGGAGAATACAATGAAAACATCATTTGATGAAATAATCGAAGTTGTCCTACACCACGAAGGCGGATATGTAAACGATCCTAAAGATCCGGGCGGTGAAACTAATTACGGAATATCTAAGCGTGCCTATCCAGATGTAGACATTAAAAATCTTACAGAAGATGGTGCTAAAGATATTTATAGAAGAGATTACTGGGAAAAGTATCGATGCGATGAGCTTTCTGAAGATCTCCGACACATATATTTTGACATGTGTGTTAATATGGGTGCTGGACGTGCAACAAAAATAATGCAAGAGACAGCAAACGCTAAAGGAGCTAATCTAAAAGTAGACGGAGGCATGGGACCAAAAACAGTAGCAGCAATGCAAAACGTAGAATTAAAAAGAGTTAGAGCGTATAGAGTAAAATACTATGCAAATCTTATCGTAAGAAAACCTGACTTAGAAAAATTCTACTACGGTTGGTTTAACAGAAGCTTAGAAGTTTAGGAGAAACATAATGGCATTAGAAGACACAATAACACCAGAAGTAAGGCCTCTTGGAAGTCCTGTAGGAAGATTCGCAGAGTCTCCCCTAGCAGCAACTTCTATGGGATCTGAAACTTATGATAATCCTGCAGATTCACTTGCAAGAGAGGGAGCATCAGTAACTGGAATACCAGGCAAAGATCCTAAAAAGCAATTTTCGCCTGTTGGAAGACACAATCAAGAATCTAGAACATTTGGAACAGGAACACCTGCTGATTTAAGTAAAAACGATCCGTTTGGCAATCTTTAGAATAAAGAATGTCAGACTACATTAAGAGGCTCGTTAATGAAGCAGTATACGGTGTAGACTGTTTAGTTTTAGATAACACAACTATACAAGAGTTCTTAGAGTGGAGAGAAAATCTTCATGAAGTAAGTAATGTACAGAGCGTGTATTCAGACGAAGGTTTATATGACTTTTTTATTGGGTTTAAAGACTACGAAAGAATATCAAAAGACGATGCTGCTAAAGTTATGGGCTGGCCAGTTGTAAATTACATCATAGATAACAAAGCAGATGATCCATTTTATCAGATGGATATGTTAGATGATGATGAGCTTCTAGGAAGATCAAATACTGTATCTTATGGTGGCACAATTGCTACAGGTGATAGCTCTTTAAAGACAGGTGACTATAAGTGGATGAAGCAGATGGAGGGACTTATTGATACTTTAGGCTGGGAAGTCATCGATTGGATTGGGTGTGGTGTTGATAGAAAGAGTCAGGTAGTAGTCATCCCAACTAAAGATCAAAAAGTAAACGAAGCTATAAAAATATCAGTAAGAGAAACAATAAAAAAAGTTGACAACAAGTATATTGTTTACCCTGAAAAGGGTGGAAAAAGATTAGGAACACATAGCACAAAAAAGAAAGCAATGGCACAGCTAACTGCCATAGAACTTTCTAAGAAGGGTATAAAAAAAGAATCAGATGAATACACATTTGGTCCTGACTGGATACCCACTAGTTTGTCTCAAAGAAAAAAGATGAAACGCATACACAGAAAACTAAATAGAAGTATACGAGAACAAGAAAATAATATTAAAAAAATTGTTGCTGTTTATCCTGGAAGGTTTCAACCATTTGGTCCACATCATAAAGAAACATATGACTTCTTAAAAAAGAGATTTGATGAAGTTTATATTGCAACAAGTAATAAACAAGGAGGCAACAGACATCCTATGAGCTTTGCACAAAAGCGAAAACATATGATAAAGATGGGAATTCCTTCAAAATCTATAGTACAAGAAAAACAGCCATATATACCTAAGGGCTTACTATCAAAGTATGATTCTGAATCAACTGCTGTGGTCTTCGCAGTTGGTGCGAAGGATGAGGGCAGACTCTCAAGTGGCAAGTACTTTAAGAAATATAGAAAAAACTATATGAGGCTAAAAGGTTACGAAGAAAACGGTTATACTTTACAGGCGCCACATGTATCAGTAAAGGTTGGGGGACAAGAAATAAGTGGTACAACAATGAGAAAGCTTTTAGGATCAGAAAAATATGATCTAAAATTAAAAAAGAAATTTTTTAAGAAAATGTTTGGTTACTTTGATCAAAAAACATTTGATCTTTTTGTCACGTCATTTAAAGAATCAGTAATTAAGTCACTTATAAAAGAAGGCGGCGCTTATGGACACATGGCACATCCTTTTGATGATTACGCTTTGACTTTTGGAGAATTAAAAGATATAATAGACTTAGGACTACAAGGCAGTTTAGATAAAGAAGAAGCAGTAACTGAAAAATTAGATGGTCAAAATATTATGATTTCAGCAATAAACGGAAAAGCTGTTGCTGCTAGAAATAAGGGCGACTTAAAAAGAGGCGGAATGAGCTTAAAAGGTGTACAGGCAAAGTTTGCTAATCATATTCCTAGTGTTAGAGATGCATTTGTATTTTCAATGAGAGATATTGCAAATGCTGTAGAAAAAATGTCAAAGAAAGATCAAGTAGCACTGTTTAATAATGGTATGAACTGGGCAAATATAGAAATTATTTATCCAGAAAATTTAAATGTAATAGACTATGATGGTCCTGCAACAATAGTTTTTCACGGTATCTTAAAATATAGTGATGCATGGGTTCCTTCTGGTGAGGTAAGATCAGGAGGAAAGAGAATAGCAGACATTATTAATAAAGTCAATAAAGGAATAAAGACTAAGTTCGCATTTAAAGGACCAAATGTAATAAAACTACATAAACCAAAGAACTATGGAAGGCTAAGGAAAAAATATATCGGATCTTTGAACAAGTTGCAGAATATATATAGACTAAAGGATAGTGATACCTTATCGTTATATCATCAACACTTTTGGTTAGAATATATTTTAAATGGCGCAAATTCTTCTGACTATAAAAATTTACCAGACAATGTTTTATATCCTCTTATGAAAAGATGGGCATTCTCTGATAAAAGTTACAAAATGACTGAAATTAATAAATTAAAAGAAGACTATCCTAAGTTTGTTGACTGGGTAAGATCAACAGAAAAAATAGATCATGCAAAAATGCTTAAAGATAATATGAAACCATTCGAAGAAATATTCTTTGGAGTTGGTGCTGAAATATTAGCAAACGCCAGTAATTATCTTAGTGCAAATCCAGAAAAAACAGCAAAGAAACTAAGAGATGATCTAGATAAAGCATCAAAAGCTTTGTTAGCTAAGAAAGATTTTTCTAATATTGACAAGCTAAAAGCACAACTTAAAAAACTAAAAGCAATGCCAGCACTAAAAAAAGCTGCACCGTCAGAAGGACTAGTGTTCAAGTATAACGGCAAAGTTTATAAATTTACAGGATTCTTTGCACCAATTAATCAAATTCTAGGTTTAGAAAAATTCTCGAGGTAGTTATGAATAGTGAAGATAGAGCATTAAAAAATATTTTACGAGGAAGACCGGTTGAAAAACCTATTATGGTCGGATACGAAGGAAAAAAGCAGAAGTCTGGAGATCAAAAGAGCAGATTAACAGATATAATGGCTGCTGCTAGAATGCCGTGGTTCTGTCCTAGCTGTAAAAAAATAATGAAAAAGAAGCTTGATAATAAAATGTGGAATTTATTTAATCATTGTTTTGAGTGTCAAATTGAAAAAGAACACGAAATGAGAACAAGAGGTGTTTTTAAGCAGTGGGAAGCAAAAAAAGTCTTAGTTAATAAAAGAAGTATTATAGAAAATCAGATAAAAGAAATACAAGAATTTATTAACATAGGTGATACAGAAATTGTAGAACCTGTCAATGTAGATACAGGATTTGTTCACGTTGAAAAATATGAATTAGATAGCAAAATAAAGAAAGAAGCAGAAGAAGCATTAGTATCATTAGATGCTGCGCTTACAAATGTCAACAAGACAATCAAGAAATTAGATGAAGAACTCGAAGAAAATTAGAGACGGAATAAAACAAGAGTATGTAAAATGTGCTCTTGATCCAATATACTTCATGAAGGAGTACTGTTATATTCAGCATCCTGTCAAAGGAAAAATGAAATTTAACTTGTATCCATTTCAAGAAAAGACATTAGGGGCTTTAAAAGACCACGATTATAATATTATCTTAAAAGCGAGACAGCTAGGTATATCTACATTAAGTGCTGGCTACTCTCTATGGTTAATGAATTTTCATTTAGACAAAAACATATTAGTAATTGCTACAAAACAAGAAGTTGCAAAAAATCTTGTAACTAAAGTAAGAGTAATGCACAAAGAATTACCTAATTGGTTAAAACAGGGTTGTGTAGAAGACAACAAATTATCTTTAAGATATAAGAACGGATCACAAATAAAGGCAATATCATCAACAGGTGAAGCAGGTAGATCTGAAGCACTGTCTCTACTAATAATTGATGAGGCTGCATTTATTAAGAATATTGATGAGATATGGGGTGCAGCTCAACAAACATTAGCAACAGGTGGTAAGTGCATTGCATTGTCAACACCTAACGGAATGGGAAACTGGTTTCACAAGACATGGTCTTCTGCAGAAACAGGTGAAAATAATTTTAACTTTATTAGGCTACACTGGACAGTACATCCTAATAGAGGGCAGCAGTGGAGAGATGATCAAAATGCGCTATTAGGACCAGACATGGCAGCACAAGAATGTGACTGTGACTTCATAAGCTCTGGACAAACTGTAATACCTGGCCCTATCTTAAAAGAGTATCAAGACAATTTTGTAACAAAATATACAGAAGATAGATACGGTGGAAATATGTGGATATGGAAACATCCAGAGCCTAGTAAAAAATATTTAATGTCTGCTGATGTTGCTCGTGGTGATGGAGCAGACTATTCTGCATTCCACATACTAGATTTAGAAACACTAGAGCAGGTTGCAGAATATAAAGGAAAAGAAGATACTACAAGATATGCAAGTATATTAATGTCTGTAGCCACAGAATATAATGATGCTTTACTGGTTGTTGAAAATAACAATGTAGGTTGGGCAGTTTTACAGTCACTTATAGATAGAGACTATAAAAATTTATTTTGGATGAAAAAAGATTTAAAGTATGTTGACGCAAATAAGCAACATACAAACAAATATAGAAATGAAAACAAGTATATGGTGCCGGGATTTACAACAAGTATGAAAAGCAGGCCTCTAATAATTGAAAAGCTGGCACAATTTATTAGAGAGAAGTCAATTAAAATTAACTCAATAAGATTGGTAGAGGAATTATTTGTTTTTATATTTAATAATGGGAAAGCGGAAGCTCTTAAAGGATACAACGATGATTTGGTTATGAGTATGGCAATAGGACTTTGGATAAGAGAAACCGCACTAAAACTACATGCAGAAAATATTGCTCTACAAAGAGAAGCAATAAAAGGCGTAGATGCAAATTCAGGTGTCTATACCGTAGAGGAAGAAGAAGACTACGGTTGGAAGCAACATGTAGGAGACAAAAAAGAATCACTAACTTGGTTAATATAATATGGCAAAACAAGATACATTTTACGATAGAATACAACGCTTATTTTCATCAAATGTTATAGTAAGAAACATAGGTGGAAAAAAGCTAAGAGTTATAGACACTGATGAAATTCAGGCTGGCTCTAAATCTTTAATGGATAGATACCAGAGGATGTTTTCAACACAAGGATCTGGTGGCTACATGCAATTTGCAGGTGAGCTAGCAAAATCACAAAGACTGGCATTATTTAGAGACTATGAAGCAATGGATGATGATTCTATAATATCATCAGCATTAGACGTATACGCAGATGAATCAACAATGAAATCTGAGTATGGCAATGTTTTAGAAATACAGTCTAATAACTCACAGATACACGAAATATTACATAACTTATTTTATGATATTCTTAATATAGAGTTTAATTTATGGCCGTGGATAAGAAATCTTGTAAAGTATGGTGACTTTTTCTTACATTTAGAAATAAAAGAAAAATATGGAATTATTAATGTTGCGCCATTTTCACCTTATGATATGGCAAGGATAGAAGGATATGATCCTGAAAACCCACACGCCGTAAAATTTGTAATGGATGCATCAGACCCATCAGGTGGCGGCGGAAGAAAATCCAGAACAGAATTTGAAAATTTTGAAATAGCACACTTTAGAATGTTATCAGATTCGAACTATATACCTTACGGAAAGTCTATGATCGAAGGGGGTAGAAAAGTTTGGAAACAATTAAGTCTTATGGAAGATGCTATGTTGATTCATAGAATTATGAGAGCACCGGAAAAAAGAATTTTTAAGATTGATATTGGTAACTTACCACCAAGTGAAGTAGACAGCTACATGAAGCGTATTATGGACAAGATGAAAAAAGCTCCTGTTGTAGACGAACAAACAGGTCAGTATAATTTAAAGTATAATATGCAAAACATTACTGAAGACTTTTATCTACCAGTTCGTGGTGGTGATAGCGGAACTCAAATTGAATCACTACCTGGCTTGACTTATGAAGCTGTTGAAGATATTGAGTACTTAAGAAATAGAATGCTAGCTGCATTAAAAATACCAAAAGCTTTCTTAGGATATGAAGAAGGAATAGGGTCAAAAGCAACACTTGCTGCAGAAGATGTTCGTTTTGCAAGAACAATAGAAAGAGTCCAGAGAATAGTTATCAGTGAGCTAACTAAAATAGCAGTAGCTCATTTATATTCTCAGGGATATACAGATGCCGCATTAGTTGATTTTGATTTGAACCTAACAAATCCTTCTACAATATATGAGCAAGAAAGACTAGAACTATGGGAAAAGAAAAATACTATTGCCAGAGATATGAAAGCAGAAGCACTAGTATCTAAGCAATGGATATATGATAATGTATTTAACTTTACTGCAGAGGATATTTCAAAAATACAAAAAGAAGTAATTGAAGATAAGAAGCAAGAATTTAGACTTTCAACAATAGAAAATGAAGGATCTGATCCTGCAAACCCACCACAGTCAGACCAAATGGATAGTTCTCCTAGAAAAAAAGAGAAGAAAAAAGAAGATGAGAAAAGAGTATCTAGCAGAGACGTTGAAGACAGAGAAACTTATGGTGTAAGAGATGTGTTGGGTAAGTATGATTATGCTCATTCAACAAAAAAAGACAATACACCTAGCATAGGCCATAATCATAGAAAAAGCCCACTAGCGTTAGCACACTTTGACAGAATCAAAAAAGATTTTGAAAACAAAGAGAAGAAAATGCTTAATGAGGTAGAAAAAATTGAAGATAAGCTGGAGAATAAAAATAATGGCAAAAACAAATAACTTTATATTTATAGACGATAACTTAGCTAAGGGTTTAAATGAAGCATTCTAAATACAGAAATACAGGGCTTTTATTTGAATTGCTGACAAGGCAAATTACTACTGACATTTTAAACAATGAAAGCAGTTCTAAAGCATCAGCAATACTAAAAAAGCATTTTAATAAGAAATCACAACTTTTTAAAGAGAACCAGCTTTTTAATGTTATACTTGAGTCTAAGTTCAAAGACGAAAATAAAGCAACTCATCTTGTAGAGACAACACAAAAAGCATATTCAAAAGTTATTAATTTAAAGAATATTAAAATAGAAAAGTATAACTTAATAAAAAGTATAAAAGAAAATTTTAATTTAGAAGATTTTTTCAAGTCTAGAGTAACTAATTATCGACTTCTTGCAGCTATACATAACGTTATATCTGAAAATTATGAAAATCCAGTTGTAAGTTCTAAAAGCCACTTTACACTTTTAGAGTATATGACAAGGAAATCAGAGAGTAAAGAATCAGAAATACTTCAGTCTCTTAGAAAAGAAAATAAAGACTTAAGACATATAACATATAAGATTCTTGTAGAAAAATTTAACAACAAATATAAGTCTCTTAATAAAGAGCAAAAAGATGTACTAAGAGAATACATAAATAATATTACCAGCACATCAGGCCTTAGCGACTTTTTAGAGGGCAGATTTAAAGACATATCTTTTAATCTTAAAAAGCAGCTTCCAAAAATAGAAGATAAAGTCATTAAGATAAAAATTAAAGAATGTATTAATTTAGTTAACAAAACAAAATTTAAAAATACAGAATCAACTGTAAATGTACTAAAGCTGATGAGATTTTATCAGTTATTAGAGGATGTAAAGAATGCAACTAGATAAGCTAAGAGAGTTTATAAGAGAGCTTATTAAAAAAGAACTAGCAGAAGCCAGTGTTACAGGTGGAATTGATGGAGGTGCAGGACAGCCAAAAACACCTTACGCATTTAAAAATCCAAAAGATGACGATAAAGATGAAGACGAATTAAAATTATCAGATGGTATGTCAATTGTAAAAGAAAATTACTACGCATGGAGAAATGATGACTCTATGTCAACAAAGCAAAAATTAGCAAAGTCTATGACAGAAATAAGAGATGGTATAACAATGCTAGAAAGAGCAGTAAAATATAATGTTAAACTTAAAAACGAAATGAGATTTGAGTCTGATAGCTATATGAAACGAACAAAAAACGCTCTTGGTAAAATATCAGAAAAACTTTTAAGACTTTCAGCAAGAGTAAAGGACATGGTATAATGGAAAAACAATTATTAGTCAACACAATTCCTTTTGATATATCAAGAGAGAAGATTCAAGAGTCTATAAATACTAATGGCAAGCTTGTTGTGAAGGGTGTATTACAAAGAGCAGAAGCTAAAAATCAAAATGGTAGAGTTTACCCAAGAGAAATACTCGTAAGAGAGGCTAAAAAATACACATCTGAGTTTATAAAAGAACGAAGAGCTATGGGTGAATTAGATCATCCAGACTCATCAGTAGTTAATTTACAAAATGTATCACATAATGTATTAGAAATGCATTGGTCAGGAAATGATTTAGTAGGAACTGTTGAAGTCTTATCCACACCAGCAGGAAACATTTTAAAAGAATTATTTAAAGGCGGAATCAAATTAGGTATAAGCTCTAGAGGCTTAGGATCAATAAAACAAGAATCTGCAGGTGATGAAGTACAAGGCGACTTTGAATTAATAGCATTCGATTTCGTATCAAACCCTTCAACACACGGCGCTTTTCTAAGTCCAGTTAATGAATCAGTTCAAAAAGTTGATCGTAAGTGGACAAAAGTAGAGACATCAATAAGAAATATTTTAACAGGAAAATAATATGAAGCTAAAAGACATTATAAAAGAAGAACTAGGTGGATTCGTAGGTTTATCACCAATTCATAAGTTAGAAAGCAAAGTTGTTGAACAAGACAATGCTTCCCTTCTTAAAATTGCCAAAGAGTTAGTAGCAAAAGAACAAGACGATAAGCTTATGAATAGAGAAGATCTTATAAGTAGTGTCAATGAGTTTTCTTCATATGGTCCGTCAATATACAAAAAGCATAATCTTGCTGAAGTAGCTAAAAAGTTTAGTGAAATCGCAGCAGCAGCACAAAAACATGTTGTTTCTGAAACAGAAGATTGGTTTGATAGAGTTACAGTTCAGAGAAATATGACTGATCTTAAAAAACAGGCAGGCCAATTTAATAAAATTGCTAATGAAGCACAAGCAATGCAAGACAGGATGGCAGCTTTATATGAAGATATGGGCGGAATATTAAATCGTTATTTTGAAATTAAAGAGATACAAAAAGAGGACTAAATGGCTATAGAAGTTAAGGTTATAAACAACAAGATAGAGTTTGCACTTAGAAAATTTAAAAAGAAAGTAAAAGATTCAGGTATACTACATGAATTACAAGAACGTCAGTTCTATGTAAAACCCTCAGCAATAAAAAGAGACAGAAGAGCTAAGGGTAGATTAAGGGCACAAATACGTTCAAAAAAAGCGTTACTTTAAAATATATCTAGTATATTTATATCTAAATCTAATGCACCTACATTCGTTAGGTGTTCCTAATTAATCGAACCTGATTATAGTTCCCAATAACTATACAATGTAAAACCTCTTAAAGGAGAATCCAAATGGATAAATTATTGCAAGATGCAATTGCTGATGCAAAAGCAGTACGCGAAACTGCGTTAGCAAATGCTAAACTAGCACTCGAAGAGGCCTTTACTCCACATCTGAAATCAATGCTTTCTAAAAAGCTACAAGCTGAAACAGAAGGCGAAGATGAGGAATCACACGATGAGAGTGTCGAAGTAGAAGAAGCTATGGAAGACGAAGACGAAGAATCTAAGGACGAGTCCGTAGAGGAAACGAATGAGGAAGCTGTAGAAGAAACTATGGAAGACGAGGATGAAGAGAAGAAGGACGAAGTATACAATGACGAAGAAATGGAAGACGAAGGTATGCATGATGAAGAAATGGAAGACGAAGAGTCTGAAATGGAAGACGAAGCACCTGAAGATGACGAAGACGACGACATTGGCGAAGTCCTTAAGCAGTTAGAGGCCGAAATGGCTGACGAAGATGAAGATCATAAAGAAGAAGGCTACCACGGAGAAGAAGAAGACGAGAAAGATGAGTCTGTTTCTGAAGAAATGGAAGACGAAGATGAAGACATGGATGAAGAAATCGATCTTGATGAGATCATCAAAGCTCTAACTGAGGAAGATGAAGAAGAGGAAGAAGAAGAAAAAGCTGAAGAAGCTATGGTACCTGCTGCTGAACTCGATGAGTACAGACAAACAGTACAGTATCTGAAAGATAAGCTTTCTGAAGTTAATCTTCTTAACGCAAAGCTACTTTATACTAACAAGTTATTCAGAAGCAGAAATGTATCTGAAGAGCAAAAGATGAAAGTTATCGAACAATTTGACAGAGCTGCTAACGTACGCGAAGTTAAACTTGTTTTTACAACTTTCGCTGAATCTATTGCACGTAAGCCTGTTAATGAGTCAGCTAAGCGCGTTTCTAAAGCTTCTAAACCAGTAGCTTCTACTGAATCTAAAAAACCGATCATCGGTGAAAATACGGACTTCAAAAGCCGTATGAAGAAACTAGCTAACATTATTTAATTGGAGAAACTCAATGTCTTATAACAATCAATTGAAAGACGTAATGGGCGGATACAATCCTCATAATGAGCTTCTATCTTCCTCTCGTAAATTGGTTTCTAAATGGGAGCCAACAGGTCTTTTAGAAGGTCTAAAAAACGAGAGTGAAAGTGCCGGTATGGCTGTTCTCTTGGAAAACCAAGCAAAACAGTTAATCGACGAAGCTTCACAGGTGGGAACTTCAGCAAATCAAGAACAGTGGAGCGGTGTTGCTCTACCATTAGTTCGTAGAATTTTTGCTGAACTATCATCACAGGAATTTGTTTCTGTTCAACCAATGAACTTACCTAGTGGTCTAATTTTTTACTTAGACTTCAAGTATGGTTCAACACAACAGGCTGGAAAATTACACGCGAAGAGCACAGATCTTCACGGTAATACTTCTAGTTCTGGCGACCCTAGTGGCGGTCTTTATGGCGCCGGTAAATGGGGTTATTCTATAAATGACAAGAACGCATCAGCTACAGTTGCTATCGCAGCTTCTGCATCTGCTGCAGACGTACGTCATGACGCTAACCTATCAGCTTCTGCTGTTGCTGGTGAACTTTCACTAGTTACTTTTACAGCTCCTGCTGATGGTGACAAAGACGGTGTCAAGGCATGGTCAATTACTGGTTCAGCTGCTGTTAAAGTTGCTGCATTCTATCCAGCATTCACATCTATTAGCGGTAATACCGTTACTATGATCGTTTCTGGTTCGCTTGCTAATACTAACACAGTTGACGTACAGTATCATGCTGCACCTGGTGAAACATCACGTGGTGACTTCGAAACTTCATTTGCTTCTGAAGGATCTAATCCTGAAGAAGACAATATAGGTATACCAGAAGTCGACATACAGATGAAGTCAATCGCTATTACTGCAAAAACACGTAAGTTAAAAGCTGTATGGACTCCTGAGCTAGCTCAAGACCTTAACGCTTATCACGCTGTTGATGCTGAAGCAGAATTGACTGCTATGCTTTCTGAATACGTTTCTATGGAAATAGATTTGGAAATCATCGACATGTTAAAACTTGGTGCTTCTGCTAAAACCGAAAACTGGTCTGCTAAAGTTGGTTATGAAATCAACGCTGCAGGTTCTGCTTTCGAAAGCACAGCTGCTAACGCTTCTGCTTACACAAAAGGTGAGTGGTTCCAAACTCTTGGTAACAAGATACAGTCAGTTTCTAATGCAATCCACAAGAAGACATTACGTGGTGGTGCTAATTTCATGGTGATCTCACCTGAAGTTGCTACTATCATCGAGTCTATCCCAGGATTCGCTAGCGATTCTGATGGGGACGCAACTAAGTCCTACGCAATGGGTGTACAGAAGATTGGTGCATTAAATAACAGGTTTAACGTTTATAAGAACCCATACTTACAAGATGATCAGATTCTTGTTGGTTTTAGAGGTGCTCAGTTCCTTGAAACAGGTGCTGTTTATGCTCCTTACGTTCCTATGATCTTAACACCAGTTGTTTATGATCCAACTAACTTCACTCCTCGTAGAGGCGTGATGACAAGATATGCGAAGAAGATGGTTCGTCCGGAATTCTACGGTCTTGTTAACGTTGCTGATTCAGGACTTGTGTAAGCTAATTTAGCTTTTTAAGTCTTAATCTAGAAAAAGGGGCTCTTGTTTGGGCCCCTTTTTTGTTTTCGTAATCTATTCCCAATTACACGATATTTATAAAAGGAAACATTTCTAATCGGAGAATAAAATGGCAGTAACTATATGGTCAGGAACCAGCACTTTCGCTGCAGGTCAAACTCCTTATGGATTTTATGACACTGATAACGCATTCACATCATCAGCAGATCAGTTTGCAGACTGGTCAGCAAAAAGATTAGGTTATCCAATAGTAGATGTTGAAATGCAGTCAGGATCTTTTTATGCATGTTTTGAAGAAGCAGTTACAGAATATTCTGCTCAAGTCAATCAATTTAATATAAGAGATAACATGCTTCATTTGCAAGGTCAATCAACAGGATCTGAGCTGACAGGTAGAAAAATAACACCTACTTTAGGAAGAACAATATTTTTAAGTCAGCAATATGGAACAGAAGCAGGAGCAGGTGGTTATGTTGACTGGAAAAAAGGTAGTATAAGCGTTGTAAGCGGAAGTCAAGAATACGACTTAAATTCATTATACTCAGAAGTTTCTGAATCTGGCAAGGCAATAGAAATTAAAAAAGTTTATCATGATGCACCTGCAGCAGCAAATAAGTATTATGATCCGTATGCAACTACAGGTACAGGAACTGCAAATTTTGTAGATGGATTTTTTGGAACAGGACAGTTTTCTCCTGCTGTATCATTTGTAATGATGCCAGTATTTGAAGATTTATTAAGAATGCAAGCTATAGAATTAAATGATCAAATGAGAAAGTCTGCTTATTCTTTCACTCTAATTAATAATAAGCTGAGTATCTTTCCGAACCCAACAACAGACTATAAAGTATGGTTCGACTATATTATTACAGAAGAAAGAAATAATACTCTAATAACAGGAAGCGGAGAACCTGAGTTGGGGTCTGTAATATCTGACTATTCAAATGCACCATATAATAATATGACATACGAGTTTATAAATGATGTAGGAAAACAGTGGATTAGAAAGTACGGATTAGCTCTTTGCAAAGAGCTTCTTGGCAACATAAGAAGTAAATTTGGTGCAATTCCAATACCTAATTCAGAGGTTAATATGGATGGTGAGACACTAAGATCAGAAGCAGCCACAGAAAAAGAAGGTCTAATTGCAGAATTAAGAGAGACCTTAGAACAGACTAGTAGAAAAATTCTAATGGAAGCTGATAGTGAAGAAAGCACAAGATTACAGGAGAAGCTTAACAAAGTACCACTTAATATCTATATAGGATAATTTAATGGCTGGTAGATTTATAAGAACAAGAGACTTAGAATTCTTTGACACAGTAAACAAAGAATTAGTAGGAGATCCTGTCAATTCAAAAGACGGGATTATTAATCAAGAAGTCGTAATATACAAAGTAGACATATACGAAACATCTACTAATATCTATGGTGAAAGCTCATCTGGTAGAACATATAAAAAAGGTGTTAAGTTAAACTGTATCATAGAAGCAGAGGATTTTGATTTTGAAACTACAGAATTCGGACCTGATTTAAATCAGAGCGGTACATTTTCTTTTTTAAGACAATCATTAATAGATGCAGGAAATTTTGTTCCAGATATTGGCGATGTAATTGACTGGAATTACACATATTGGGAAATTAGTTCAATAAACGAGAATCAGCTCGTTGGAGGAATGCAAGAAAACAATCATTCAGTAGTTTTATCTGCTTATTTATCAGAACCAACGAGGCTTAATATACAAAGACTGAGGTCTAGCTAATGCCTAAGATAATACCACCTCAATTACAAACTAAACAAGATAAGATAAATAGAGGAAACGAGGTAAGAAGAGACACTGACAAAACTAGAAATATTTCAGTTGGCCTTTTAGAAGTAGATTCCGCACTATTTTATTATTTTGAACACGTTATAAAACCAGAAATTGAAGAAGCAGGTGAAACTGTAAAAGTACCATTAGTATATGCAAACGCAGAAAGATGGAAGTCAATAAGAAAAGAAGGTTACACAAGAGATCATAAAAATAAAAGGCTTACACCAGTTATAGCATTTAGAAGAACAAGCTTTGCCAAAGATACTAATATGCCAGTAGATAAGCTAGACCCTTTAAATCCAAAAATACACAGGACATATCAAGCACAGTATACAAGAGAGAATAGGTACGATAAGTTTTCTGCAACACAAGGAATTATACCAAAAAATGAATATTATTCTGTAGCAGTACCAGACTATGTAACTTTAAGCTATGACTTTATAATATGGACAAATTTTACAGACCAGATGAATAGCATAGTTGAAAAGATTAACTGGTCAGAAGGGTCTTACTGGGGTGATGAAAGTAAATTTAAGTTTAGAGCGACAATAGATAGTTTTGAAGACGCAAGTGAGTATGAGACAGCAATAAGAAATATAAAGACAAATTTTTCTGTAACAATCTACGGCTACTTATTGCCAGAAACATTTAGTAATATAACAACAACAGAAAAATACTTTACAAAAAAGAAAATAATGCTTAACGAGACAGCAGAATGAGCAAACTAGTACCAGTAAATAGACAAGTCAGAACTGACAAAGTCAACAGAGGCAGAGAACTAACTCGTACAGGTGATAAAGTAAGAGGCGTTACAGTTGGCTTGCAAGATATTGACTCTGCATTATTTTGGTATTTTGAAAATATTATAAAGCCTGATATAAGAGAAGCAGGAGAAAGAGTAAAAGTACCAGTAATTTATGCTAATCCTGAAAGATGGGCTTCAATACAAAGGTATGGATTTATAAGAGACAATAAAAGAAAAATTATGGCTCCTGTTATAGCTTTTAGAAGAACTTCTATGACTAAAGATACAAACATACCTGTAGATAAATTAAACGCGACTGATCCTAAGATTCACTATATTATGCAGTCACAATATTCAAAAGTCAACAGATACGACAAATATTCTGCAACAAGAGGAAAAATTAAAAAACATGAAATGTACTCAGTTGCAGTTCCAGACTATGTAGTATTGTCTTATGACTTTACTGTATGGACAAACTATACTGATCAGATGAACGGTATAATAGAAAAAATAAATTGGTCAGAGGGTTCTTACTGGGGTGAAGAGGGAAAGTTTAAATTTAGAGCAAACATTGATAGCTTTGAAGATGCAAGCGAGTTTGATTCTAATATAAGAAATATAAAGACAAATTTTTCTGTAACACTCAACGGTTATCTTTTGCCAGATGCTTATCCTCCAACAGCTGACACAACACAACAGTTTATCACGCCTTCTCAATTGACAATGAATGAAAATGGTGACTCTACAATACTTAGTGGAGACGAATCATTGCCGGGTGATGGGACAACAATATTACCAAATAATCCTGGCGGAGTTCAAAATACAACTACAGGCACAGGTGCATCACAAGGAACATTTGGTGAGACACTCACACTCCAAGCAGGCTCAAACTTAGTTTTTTCAGACATCTTATTTGATGGATCTAATCCAGTCACTGCAACAATAGCAATGTCAGATACGCCTGTCTTTACATCAGTGTCAGCATCTTCATTCTCTTCAGAGGGAACAGCATCTTTTGCAGCATTGGTTGTTGACGGTGATGCTGTTGGTCCTGGACAAGAAATTGATGGTGGTACTTTTTAAAAAGTTTAATACTTATCTATAAGGCTATATAGCCGCAAACATATGAGTATATACTCATTCAAATAACTTAGGAGTGCTATTAGATAATGGCTCAAACTGTTAAGATAAGAAGATCCGCAGTAGCGCATAGAGTACCAGATACTAACTCACTTGAATTAGGAGAGTTAGCTGTCAATACTAAAGATGGTAAACTCTATTTTGTAAAAGAAGATGGAGACAAGTCTGTAGAACAAATTCTCACAACGTCTTCAAATATTACAGGATCTTTGCAAATCGATCAACTTACATTAAATGATTCATTTAGTTATGGAAATACAGTTTGGAACGAGACTAGCGGCATTAATCAACTATCAGGGTCGAGCTTTCAGTTCAGGTCTGGAACACCTCCAGAACTACAGATACATAATGGTAACGATGAAGTTATCTTTAAAGTAGATGACAAAGTAGTTGTACTAGGTGAAAGAGATACAACACCAGCAGCAGTTGCAGGAGGAATGTTTTACTCAGGCAGCGGTGAATGGTTTCTTGGATTTGAATAGTATATATAAAAAAAAGAATTTATTGTATAATAAAACAATATTTATACATAGAACTAGATTTGCTTAATAGGAGAATATAATGGCAACATGGAAAAAAGTGGTCGTAAGTGGCTCAAACGCACACCTCAATCGACTAACATTATCAACAGAATTAGGAATACCAGAAGGTGGTACAGGTGCGACATCAGCAGCTGCAGCTAGAACTGCACTCGGTGTAGATGCGGCAGGGACGGACAATTCAACAGCAGTAACAATTGCATCAGGATTATCTACCCCTGACTATATTACAATTAATGGACAAGAGATCACTCCAGCTCTAATTGACTTGGCAAATGATGTCACAGGTGTTCTTCCTTCAGCAAATTTAGACGCAGATACTGCTCATCTAAGCACTGATCAGACATTCTCTGGTAATAAGACATTCTCAGGAAATTTAATTGCACAAGGAAATGTAGACTTAGGTAATGCTACAAGTGACACAATCACAGCAACAGGTAGATTTGATTCTCCACTTGTCCCGTCAACTGACAGCGCAAGAGATTTAGGTACTACATCATTATACTGGGCAAATGCATATGTTGATGCAATAACTACAACAGGAAATATTAATGCGGGCGGAATGATCTCAGGATCTTTTATTAGTTCTTCTAGAGATATTCATATTAAAGATCTTGCAGTTTCTGCTTCAATAGCATCTTTATCTGCGGCATCTGGTGAATCTAATGAATCTTCATTTAAAACAATTCAAATATCAACTAATATGGGTGCATCACCAGTTGTAGCTGATTCTGATGCTGATACACTAGCATTTGCTGAAGGTGCAGGTATGGCAATTTCAACTAATGCCGGTACTGATCAAATAACATTTGCTGTTGATGGTGTACTAGAAGACCTAGATACATTAGGCGCAGCAAGTGCTAATGGAGAATTTATTGTAGCAACAGGAGCAGGTGCATTTGCATATGAGTCTGGAAATACAGCAAGAACATCTCTAGGATTAGGAACAACTGACGCACCAACATTCGCTACTGTTAACACAGGACAAGGCGCAAACGAACTTTATGCGATGAATCAGAACGTCAGAACTTCTGACAGTCCTACATTCGCATCACTAACACTATCAGGAGACTTGGTAGTTGAAGGTGATACAACAACTTTATCAACTACAAACTTAACAGTTGAAGATAGATTTGTTTTTATAGCAACAGGATCTGCAGGTGCTAATGTAGATGGTGGTATCGTTGTTCAGAGTGGATCATCAGCAGACACAGGATCAGCAATTTATCATGATTCTAATTCACAAAGATGGGCAGTTGCTAAGACAGTAAAATCAGAAGCAACGGCAGTCAATCCACTTCAGTTTGTAACAACTGCTACAGTTGATCAACAGAATCCAGGATCAGGTGACGGTCACTATGGAATTGGTGAAATGTGGGTCAACTATCAGGACGAAGATGTTTGGATAAGGACAAGTTAAAATAGTAAGAGAGGTTACACATGGCTTTAATAGCTAAAAATAAAGCTAAGGTATTACTTGATGATGTCCTCAAGTTTGATAAAACAGAACTAGAATTCTTATACAAGCTTATACAATCATCAATGATTCCAGGCAAATATCTTAATCAAGCAGTAAGTGTAAGATCTAAGATCGAAAACATGTACAAAGTATCTGATATGGGATCAGAGCTTACTGCTACGATTTTGGAAGAAAATAAGTAATTAAACTATTGGCTCGAGAATAGGCATATTCTTGAGAAGTGGGCTCTAAAGAGTAACCAACCGTAGGAGAAAAATTAAATGCCAAGCTGGAAAAAAGTTGTCACATCAGGCAGTTCTGCCCATTTAAATCACGTAACAGCAAGCGGAAACATAAGTGGTTCAGCAACCTCAACTGGTTCGTTTGGCTCACTAGTTGCTGCAGGTAACGTAACTGTTACTGGTACTGTTGATGGGAGAGATTTACAAACTGACGGCACAAAATTAGACGGAATAGAAGCTAGCGCAACTGCAGATCAAACAGCAGCAGAAATTAAAACGCTTGTTGGCAATGCATCAGACTCAAATGTTTTTACAGATGCTGACCATACAAAACTAAACAACATAGAGGCAAGTGCTGATGTAACAGACACAGCAAATGTAACAGCTGCTGGTGCTCTAATGGATTCTGAAGTTGATGCTGATATAAAGACTTTAGTATTACCGGCAAGTACAACAATATCAGCTTTTGGTAGAACTTTAATTGATGATGCCGCTGCTAGTAATGCAAGAACTACTTTAGGACTAGGCAGCTTATCAACATTAAGCAGTATTGACATTTCTAGTAATACAAATTTAGTTGCTGGAACAAATATTACTTTAAGTGGAGACACATTAAATGTTGACGATGCGTTTCTTAAAAACAATGCTGATGATACAACAAGCGGAACAATAACTGCAGCCGGATTTATTTCTTCAGGCAATGTCGGCATCGGAGAAACAAGTCCTGATGAACTACTACACATAAAATCATCCACTTCATCCAAACCAGTCATAAAATTAGAAAATGCAGGTGATGTTACAAATGGTGCTCAACTTCATTTTGTAATGTCAACAACAAGTGAGGGTGATAACGATATACCAGGTACTATAAGATTCAAAGGAATGAATAGTGCTAACGCAGAAACAGAGTTTTCTACGATATACACAAAAAACATAGATATAACAGATGGTACTGAAGATAGTGAGATGCACTTTAGAACGATGGCTAATGGTACTTTAGGTTCTACAATGATGATTCAGTCAGATAAGGTCGGCATCGGCATAACCTCGCCTACTCATACGCTACATGTAAAAGGTCCTGGTAATACTAATCAAAATCTTTTCCTTATTACAGATAGCGATGATAATAATCAATTTAGAATAGATAATTCATCTGCCGATGGTTCTCCTCATATGAGATTGTATGATACAAGTGGCGCTTCAAAAGTAGTATTTAGCAGCAATGGCGATTCTAAAATTATGGGAGGAAATGTCGGCATCGGCACAGATAGTCCTGATAAACTTCTTCATCTTTATCAAACTGGTAATAACGCTAATCTTTTAGTAGAAACAGATAACCACTCAGGTATTCAAATAAAAGGTGGAAATTCTCACGATAGATATGTTAGTTTTATGCAAGCTAACGGCTCTGTTGGTGGTAAGATTGGTTGGGATCATAGTTCTCAAGTAATAAAAATTAATGCAGTAGATAGTTTTGCTTCTACTCACCTTGTTGTTGATGTAAATGGAAAGGTCGGCATCGGCACGGATAGTCCTTCAAATAAATTAACTGTAGAAGATACTATTGGAATTAAAAGAAGTGGTGTTAATGCTATAACTACTTTACAGATGGCTGGTAGTGGATTGATAGTAAATGGAGCAAATGGTTATCATCCTTTAATCGTACAAGCAAATGGTACAGAAATATTTAGAGTTAAAAACGATGGCAATATAAGTGGTTCAGCTATTTCAACTGGTTCGTTTGGTGAGCTAATAGTTGCAGGAAATATAACAGCACAGCAATATATTGTCAGTGCTTCTACGACCTATATGACAACATCATTCTCTGATGGTAATACAAAATTTGGTGACTCTTCCGGAGATGTACACCAGTTTACAGGATCATTTAAAGTAAAAGGGTCAATACTTACAAATGATTCTGTCACAATAGGATCAGAAGAAATAGAATCAAATTTCTCATCTTCAATAGCAGGCAGAGTAAACACTATTGACGCAGCAGGTTCTGGAGTTACAATATCAAATAATGCTAACAATAGAATCTTGACAGGTGATGGAAGTAATGCAAATGCAGAATCTGCTTTAACATTTGATGGTGCAGTACTTGGTGTAACTTCTTCAGCAAATTCACCAAGTCCTAAAATTCAGCTTGTGAATACAAACACATCTCAAGTAAGCGGATCTAGAATAGAGTTTTATAGAAATAAGACACATAATTCTGGTGATGAAATAGGTGCAATTGATTTTTTCCATAAGAATACAAATGTTGAAAAAATACGTTATGCTTCTATAGACGCAGGACAATACGCGACTGTAAATGGAAGTGAAGGTGGATTCTTTTCAATTAGAGGGAAAACAACAAGTGTTGCAAATGATACAATAGGCTTAATGCAATTTACAGGATCTGGCTATGGTATACTAAGACTCGGTGACCACAGGACTTTGATAACAGGTTCATCAAATTCAACTGCTTCATTTGGTAAAATTGTTGGTGATACATTTCACGGAGACGGATCTAGTTTAACAAACATAACAGCAGCAACAGCAACTACAGCAACAAATGTAACGCTAACTGCTAATAATACAAATAATGAAACTGTATATCTGACTTTTGCAGATGGTGTATCAGGAACTCAGGGTCTAGAGACAGACAGTGCACTTAGTTATAATCCTTCAACTGATACACTCACAGCTGTCTCAATGTCAGGTAATTCAAATTCGGCAACTAGAGCAACCAACATAGCGATAGGCTCAACTAATAACAATACAACATTTTATCCTACTTTTGTAAGTAGCACCTCCGGGAACCGAGCAGCAACCGTTGATTCAGGACTAACATATAATCCTGGTACTAATATATTGACAGCAGGCACATTCTCTGGAACTGCAACAGTGGCAACTACAGCAACAAATGTAACGATAGGCTCATCTAATAATAACTCAACCTTCTATCCTGTTTTCGCAAGTTCTACTTCTGGAGACCGTGCGCCAACTGTTGACTCAGGACTAACCTATAACCCCGGTACTAATATATTAACAGCAGGCACATTCTCTGGAACTGCAACAGTTGCAACTACAACAAACAATTTAACAATAGGCTCATCTAATAGCAATGCAACTTTTTATCCTGTTTTTGCAAGTGCAACTTCTGGAGATCGTGCACCAACAGTTGATTCAGGACTAACATATAATCCTGGTACTAATGTATTAACAGCTGGAACATTCTCTGGAACTGCAACAACAGCACAAACTGCATCAAATGTAGCGCTAACAGCAAATAATTCGAGTAATGAAACTGTATATCTGACTTTTGCAGATGGTGCATCAGGTACTCAAGCCCTAGAGACAGATAGTTCTCTTAGTTATAACCCAGCAACAAACACACTGACAGCAGGTACACTTTCAGGAACAGCAACAACTGCAAACACTGCAGCAAATGTATCTCTAACATCAAATAACTCAGCAAATGAGACAACATATATTACGTTTGCAGATGGTACATCAGGAGCACAAGGATTAGAGACAGATAGTTCTCTTAGTTATAACCCAGCAACAAACACACTGACAGCAGGTACACTTTCAGGAACAGCAACAAATGCAACTACAGCAACAAATGTAACCGCAACAGCAAACAATTCAACAAACGAATCAACTTATATAGCTTTTGTAGACGGAGCATCAGGTGCACAAGGCATAGAGACAGACAGTACTTTAAGATTTAATCCTTCAACAAATACACTATCAGCAACAAATTTTAGCGGAACAGTATCAACTGCAACTATAGCAACAACTGTGGCAGTAACATCAAACGCTTCAACAAATGAGAATAATTATATTACTTTCGTAGATGCATCAGCAGGTGGAAATACAGTTGAATACGATTCTACATTAAGATACAATCCTAACAGTAATGCACTTACAGCATCAATATTAAGAGCAACGAATGATGTTATTGTAGATGATGATTTATATGTAGGCGGAGGCTTGATTGATTTAAAAAATACAGGAACACGATCACTAATAAGAATGTATTGTGAATCGTCAAATGCACATTACGTAGGTTTACAAGCACCAGCACACTCTGATTTCTCAGGAAATGTTGCAGTTACTCTACCTGCTACAGCTACAACACTTATTGGTAGAAATACAACAGATACTTTAACTAATAAGACAATAGGACAAAATCTGCTACCTGATGGAGATAATACGCGAGATTTAGGTAGTGCTAATGAGAGGTGGGCAAATCTATTCACCGGTGACCTTCATCTTTCCAACGAGGGCGGCAAAGGTAACGATGTAGATAAGACAACAGGTGACTGGACCATACAAGAAGGTGAGGATGACTTATATTTATTTAATAATAAGTCAGGAAAGAAATATAAATTTAAACTAGAAGAATTATAATTATAGTTTTAGGAGATAAATAATGAGTGTAAACGCAGGCGGCAAGCCAATAGTAACAGATAAATTAACACACTTGTGGGATCCACTATCAAATGTGTGCTATCCCTCAGGGTCTGAAAGACTTCAGAACCATTTTTCAGAAGCCCATGTCAAGAAAATAACAAATGGGTTTGGAACAAATAACGGTCAAGGAGGAACAGGCGCAACCAAATCCGGATTAGTAGCTTATGGTGCGGAGACAGATCATCAAAGGCAGAAGGGATATTTTGTTTCTGATGGCTCTAGTGATTGGTGGGAGTTTGGTGGATCAAGCAACACACAAATTCCGATTAAAGGCGGAACGACTGGCTATAACCACCCATCAAGTATAACTTTTGGTGGTTGGTTTAAAGTAGACTCTAGTAATACATCAACCCGGACCCTATTTGGATTTGGTGGAACTAACAGTTCAAATAACATGTCTTATGTTTATTATAGTAGTAGTGGAACTGTCACTTTTTGGCATGAGCCAAACTCAAATTACGCCACTGCAAATATGACTACTTCAATAGAAGATGATAAATGGCATTTAATTATGGCTACAATTCAAGGTTATTCTACTTCAGCATGCTATATTAGAGTTGTTGTTGATGGAGGACTTTTCGGTGCATCTAGTGCCGGCACTTCTGTTTCTTCAGCTAACTATCTAGGAAGCAGCAGTAATTTCAGAAACTATGCGATAGGTAATTTTGAAAAATCTAGTTGGCAGACTTCACACTTAGGTGATATAGGACCACATTATATCTATGCAAAGGTATTATCTGATGTAGAAATGCAGCAAAACTATTATGCATTAATAGATAGGTTTAACTTTTAATTAAAAAAATAGGAGACAAATTATGTCAAGGTTTTCAGAAAGAAGATGGGCAATATTGCCAAAAAGCAAAATATCAGAAGTTAACTTTAGTCAAGTTCTAGAGGCAGATTCAGATCATGTAATTAACAACGTTAGTGGCTCTTTGTCAGTTGTAAAGTGGGATGGGTCATTATCGATGCCAGCATCTGTAAAGGCTATAACAGGAAGAGTAAGCAGCTCAAAAGATGTACATTACTTTTCAAGCGAGAGTATGGATATTACAGCATCTGGTATTAGCGGTTCTTTTAATCATGAGGAAATTCTAACAGTTATTTCTGGTAGAGAGTGGATACATCCAGACACACCACAGTAAATGTACAGCTTAAGTCCTAAGATACCTACAAGAGGACTAGTTTTTTATGTCGATGCAGCAAGCAAGTTAAGTACAGACTTTACTGATGGCAATTCTTATAATGATAATTATAATTTTTTCGACATAACAGGAAACTACCCTAGAGACTATGACATTCCTAACTGTGTCAACTCACCAACATTTAGTACAGACTTTGGTGGATACTGGGCGTATGATGGTGCGACTGAATATTCTCGATACGGTGCAAGAATAAATACAAATCAGTTTCTCCGTTCAGAGGATAATAATAGAAGATATTCTATCATTGCTTGGGTTAGAATTCATGATAATCATAACGGAATTATTCTTTCCGCAGATGATCCTACAAATTCATACAGATGCTTTCAGTTTAAAAAGAAGAATAACGGTTCATTTCAGCATTCTCATTTCTTTTATCAGACAGCTGATGCTACTTCAAATTCTTTTCAAACAAACTCTGCAATATCTAATAATGTATGGCTTCAAATTGCTGTAACAATGGATGGATATGCAGCGTCAGATGCATGGAATGCAGGAGGATATATTTATATAAACGGGCAGCTACATACAGACGTAAACAATGTCAACATTAATAAGAGATCAACTAATACTACAGCAAATCCAAAACTAACAATAGGAATGCAGGAAGAGGGTGACAATACCAACCCCTTTGATGGCGATATATCAAATATAAAGCTTTATGAAAGAGTATTATCAGCAGATGAAATTAAACAAGACTATAACGCAATAGGACCGAGATTCGGCTTCGACTCAATATAATGGCTGCAATACACAATCCAAAAATAATAACAGATGGCTTGCAAATCTCTCTAGAAGCAGGTGACGTTAATAGCTACCCAGGTTC